>ERZ859967.26-NODE-26-length-76492-cov-3.511925_pt1 | contig 76492 bp, 67 predicted proteins | sample MGYA00510115_ERZ859967 | MGnify/ENA primary metagenome ERZ859967 (study PRJEB30046, sample SAMN00715171) | human gut metagenome | study: EMG produced TPA metagenomics assembly of the A metagenome-wide association study of gut microbiota in type 2...
TTTGTAGCAGGACCGGAAATATCATAGCCATAAATCTTAGCCATTTCCTTCATGCCCTTGAGAGCCTTGATCTGGTCAGCAAGCTCTTCTCTTAAACGGATGATGTCTTCTGTCATTGTTCCGTTACCGCAGTTCTTCTTATCTTCCATCTTCTTCTGGATCAGGAAGTCGATACCGTACAGGGCAACTCTTCTGTAGTCACCTACGATACGTCCACGTCCATAAGTATCAGGAAGACCTGTTACGATATGTGTATGACGTGCAACCTTCATCTCATCTGTGTATGCATCAAATACAGCCTGGTTATGAGTCTTATGATACTCATTGAAGATCTTGTCATATTTTTCATTTACTTCGTAGCCATAGGTGCTTGCAGCCTGCTGAGCCATCTTAATACCACCATAAGGCATGAATGCTCTCTTTAAAGGCTTGTCTGTCTGCAGACCAACGATCTGCTCCAGATCCTTCATAGATTCATCAATATAGCCAGGGCCATAAGCGGTCAGACTGGATACAATCTCTGTTTCGCATTCCAGAACGCCGTTATGCTCACGCTCTTCCTTCTGTAACTCCTGAAGTCTGCCCCAAAGCTTATTAGTTGCTTCGGTAGGTCCCTCCAGGAAGCTCTCATCTCCATCATACGGAGTGTAGTTGGTCTGGATGAAGTTACGTACATTGACGTCTACATCCCAGTGGCCATCTTTTTTAAAGCCTCTCCATGCTTCTGCCATGAAAATTTACCTCCTTTTGGTAAAAACAATTAATATTATCAACTGAGAGTACCAGTTGCGCTGGCATCCCAAGCTGTTTCTTTACGATAAAAGTGTACTACCTGACAAGGGTAAGTGTCAACCTTTTTAGGCAATGTACGCGCTTTTGTACATCAGCTCTGACAGGAAAAAGAGATTGCCGTGCGTGGGTGTGCGGCAGAGTTGATCCCGGGGGAGGAACAAATGCTGATGTACAAGAATATTCTTGTAATCTTTTGGGGAAAGTATTATACTAAAAAAGCCTTATACGGCAGAAAGGAGACCGATATGACCGGAGTAACAAAAGACATGACCATTGGTGAGATCTTACGTGCCAATCCTGAAGTAGCTCCCGTACTCCTCGATGCAGGAATGCATTGCCTGGGATGCCCTGCTTCACAGGGAGAGACCCTGGAAGAGGCAGCTATGGTACATGGCATTGATGTAGATGAGCTTATGAAAGTGATCGAGGAGCTGTAAGCTTTGTATGTCTGTTTTGGAAACATCACCTGACCGGGGCACACAGGTGAAACAAAGTATTTATGGAATTTCATAGCTCAGATTTCCGCGCAATCGAAATGTGTCCGCCGATTGCGCGGATTTGAGAAATCTAAAGAATTCAAGGAACTCAGATCATCGGCCTCTGGCCGTCTATTTTTTCGTTTTTTCCCTTAGATAAAATATTCAATCCGACATTATGAAGTATGACTGGCACGGTAGATTCTTTCAGGGGAGGCTAATCCTGTGGTACTTTCAGTTCCCAGCCTGAATAAATCAGAGCAGGGTTGCGGATCAGTTCCCGGTTCAGGGAAATGATCTCTGACACGGAGCAGCCGTACTTTTTGGCGATTTTCCAGAGGGTGTCGCCCTGTCTGACGATGTATATCCCGCTTTTCTTATTCTCAGACAGAACAGCATCGGGAGTGCCACCTGTGATAGGCGCTCCGCTTTGGGGAATCTTAAGCTGCCAGCCGGCGTGAATCCGGTTCGGGTTCTTGATCCGGTCACTGTTGGCTGCCATGATCTCGGTTATGGAGCAGTTGTATTTTCTGGCGATTTTCCAGAGAGTGTCACCCGCCTGTACGGTATAGGTCAAATAAGAGGTGGTGTTTTTCACGACAGGAGAGGGAACTTCACGGTCGGTCTGTTCTCCTGAGCTGCTGTCGTCAGTCTTATACTGCTCTACGATATTGCTGGTGTTGTTGCCGGGAACGATGGGAGTCGTGTTCTTCGTCCATTTTGCATAGAATGTTTTATTTCCCGTTTCGGTAGCAGAGATCTCTGTAATGGGAGAGCCGGAAAAACTGCTGTCCGCGTACCAGCCGTCAAAGCGGTATCCCTCGCGGGTCATATCATTGGCGGTCGGAAGAACTGCCCCGGTGCCGTAAGTGTAGCCGGTTACTTCTTTTCCGCTGGCAATCGTACCGCCGTCTGTCTGCAACGTTACGGAATAGGTGGAGAGTTCCCATTTTGCCTTGAGGGTCATAGTGCATTTGACTGTATCCGTGTCAAAGTTCCATTTTGTTTCCGTACCGTTGTTATCATAATACCAGCCGTCAAGACTATGCCCCTCATTGGTGGAAGCGGGGGCGGTGAGTGCCGCTCCGTCCTTGCTCCAATTCACTTCCCGTGTGATGACCGGCTCTCCGTTGTTCGGTTCAAAAGTGATCACGAGCATACCGTTCAGGGTGGCTTTGCTGAAATCACCGCCTGAAATTGTTCCGTCCTTGTTCTCAACTGTGCCGGTAAATGTGCCGCCGTTAATGGTACCACTGCTCTCATTTATGACCTCATTCGTGAATGTGCCCTTCCGGATGGTGCCGTTGTTGGTCACTTTATTGTTAAATGTAGTACTGCGATTCAAGTCTTCGCCGGTGATCTGGTCATTGTTCGTCAACTCTCCGTTGACGGTGCCGCCGTCCGCGTTCAGCGTAGTATTATTTGTTATATTGCCGTCAATGGTACCGCCGCGCAAGATGAACAGCTTACCATTGTTGTATACCCCGTTGCTCTTATCATCGTCTCTTTGGGATGGGGATGTGCAGTTTTCAATACAACCGCTTTCCATGAGAAATTCTCCGTCGTTGTTAATGCCGCCGCCGTGGGAAAGAAAATTATTTGCGACATAAGCCTTACATTTATGGATTTTTCCGCCGGCCAGAGTGAACGTACCGGACAGAGAAGGCGAAGCGCTGATGGTTACCCCGCCGCCATTTTCTGCGGTGCAGCAGCGAATCTCGGAGCCGGAATTCATTGTGAACCTGCATCCCGAACGGATCAGTACACCGCCTCCAGAGGAAGCAGTGCAGCCGATGATGCTGCCTCCGTTCATAATGAACTCGCTTGCTTTTTGTGCCGTATAATCATAATCAATGCATACACCGCCTCCACTTCCGGCCTTACAGCCGACAATGCTGCCGCCGTTCATGGTGAGTGCAGCACCCGCGGAGACATACACACCGCCGCCCTCGGAGTAATTGACGCCAGGAGGCATTCCTGTGCCACCGGTGATAATGCCGCCGTAGACAATTTCCGAGCCGCCGGTTTCGTCCAGCCCCCATAAGCCGTCACCGCCCGGGGTAAATTTGTGTGGTGTGGATGTGTTGCTGTCCTGAATTGTCAGATTGCCGCCTGATTCCACCTTGATTACGCTGCCGCTGCCGTTCATTTTCAGTACATTACCGTTCAAATCCAGCGTCACAGCGCGGTTGACCGTCAGGGTGCTGCCGATATAAATATTTTCTGCAAGTGTGATTTTGACAACACTGCTATCTGCCAGTGCAGCCGCCAGTTCTTCGGCTGTCGCCACCTCTTTCACACCGTTTGCTACCGGCAGTGCTGCGTACAGTCCGTTCAGAATCGCTGCAGCTTCATTTCCCGATATACTTTCTGGGGAACTCAGCTCCTCTGTGGATGTCGGGGGATTCGTCAACTGTCCGGTTTCTGCTGCCGATACCGGCGTGGAGACCAGAGAAAATACCATGGAACTGCAAAGCAGCGCCGCATAGAACCGAATTTTTTGCTTTTTCATGAATTTTTTTCCTCCCATTGTTGTGATGCGTTTCCTTTTCCCGTGCCTTGTCCGCGGTGTTCTCTTTCCCGGAGTCTGATACACAGTACTGTGATCATGACCGCCGTGGCGAAAGAAATTACCCCCACCAGCACATAACCGCCGGCATCTTCATGTAGCAGGATAGAGCCGTACATTCCCCGGGCGGTGATCTGCGTCTGGCCGGCTGCTGTGTGCACCGTTCCCACAAGGAACGCAGACAATGCTGTGCACAGGGCAGACAGCCGGCAGATCCCGCGGCGCTTCTTCCGGCGATATTTTTCATGCACCCGTTTTTTCACCAGTTCGACCCGCTTTTCTGTATCATACATATTGTTGAAAACCTCCCTTCGGAAAGTAAAGTCATAAAATACATATGCCCTTCATCTAATTAGGTACAAAAAAGCGAAAAAACTCTCACCTGAAAATCAAATTTTTTGAAAAAAACAGGAGCTGCCGACAGCAGCTCCGCAAAAGACAGGATTCAGTTGTGACTCTGGGGCAGGCGGACAATCAGTTTTCCCACCGTCAGGATCAGCACAGGCAGAATGTATGCGATATACTGTATCGCACCGCCATAGGCGATCAGAAGATTATAAATTGCATGAAAAGTGATGGCTGCCCCGAGCAGACCGCAGGTTCCGGCGATCTTCAGCCAGGTGCGCTGCCATACATATGCTAGTCCACCGCCGACGATGGCACCACAGATCACGTGCATGGCACCCGTTCCAATGCCCCGGAAAAAGATAAAGGAAAAATGTCCGGCTCCGTTTTGAATCAGATAGCAGACATTTTCAAAGGTGGCAAAGGAAAGTGCAACGATGATGGCAGCATTTTTTATTGGCACCGGTTCAGGCTCAAATACAAGAAGATAAAAGAGTAACGGCAGGAGTTTCATCACTTCTTCTACCACAGGTGCGATCTCTGCGGTGACGGCAATCGTATCTGTTGCGTAAAGAGCGGCAAAGAAGGTATTGATGTAAGCGGAGAGCAGGCATGCCCCCATTCCTGCAAGACAGCACAGAAAGAATTTGGCCTGCCGCCTACCCATGCACAGGGCGGCGATCAACAGTGGTGAGGCCATACAGATAAATACATTTTCAATATAGGTCATGTCCGCACCGCCTTTCCTGTGGCAGGCAGCAGTCCGAAAAGGCAGAACGTCAGCAGAAGATCACACCAGCAATAGGGACTGAAGATAGAGTCGCCCGGCCAGAAGCAGCCGGAGGTCCACAGAGCGTATTCTACCGCAACATAGCAGAGAATTTCGATGTGAAAATACCGCAGGTTCCGTCCTTTTCCCGTCTGTGTCTCTGCGTAGACAAGACCGTGGATGGAACGATAGGAGACAAGGATCATCATGCCGCACCAGAGCAGGTTGGAGAGAATGTCACCAAAGGTACAGTAAAATGCGCACAACGGAACTCCGATCAGCGGAGCCAGCAGGGATTTCCGACAGGAAAAGCTTCTTTCCTCCGAGGAGGAGAGAGTATATTGTAGGAGATAGAGAAAAATAACGCTGGAGACCCAGCCGAATTCCGATACATAAAAGATCCGTGGTGTTTCGGAAAACAATAACAGATACAATGTCCAGTACAGGGAACCCAGTGCGAAACAGCCATAAAAGCAAATCAGCAGAAAATATGACAGTGTCCGATGCCTCAGATAACGAATGCCGCTCAGACAGAAGCCCAGCAGGGTGACGAAAAATTGCAAAAGATTAATGATCAATTCCATTGGCGCGGTCCTCCCTCTGCTCTGCCTGATCTTCTTTGTCCAGCAGATGGACACGAAAACACAGGATCGTCACGCATACGCCGAGAAGAAATGAAAGCACCCCTATTATGATATATTCAGGTGCAGCACCTCCGCCGAGGATCGTTGCCGCCGTTTCATATCCGGAGAAAATCCCTGGCACCATTTGTCTGGAAATCCCGGACATGACAAAGGAAGCCCCGAAGATCACAGCAAGGCATGCCGCTATGCAGGAAATAGCAACGATCCGCCGCTGTTTTCGTTTTTTTTGTCGTTCTTTTTCCGTAATCCTTCGTCGGACTTCTGCGATCCGTTCCTCATGACTCCGCATTCGTTATTCCCTCCCGTTCCAATAATCCCCGCAGACGCTCTTTTCCCCGGTACATTATATTAGTGATCTGCTTCACGCTTTTTCCCATAACTTCAGCGACCTGCCGGTAACTCATACCCTCAAAATAGGTCAGATAAAGAGCTTCTCTGTAATCCGGATGCAGTTCACCCATGCATAAATGCAGAATCTGATTTCGTTCTTTTGTCCGGATCACCTCATCCACCAGTTTCCCACCTTCCGGCTCTTTGGTCAGATCATCAAGACAGAAGTGATGTCGCCGGATGCTTTTATGGCGCAAAGCTAAATGGCGCGCAGCTTTATACAGGTAGGCCCTGAATCCGCCATCCCGGATATGGGGCCTTTTGGCGAACAGGTAGGAAAATACTTCTATCATCAGGTCCTCCGCCTCGTGAATGTCATGCAGATAGCCGTTGATGTATAAGGTCAGTGGATTGTCGTATTTTCTTATCAATTCTTCCAGCCCTGTTTCATCGCCGCTTAAATATTGTCGGTATAATTCTTCGTCGGAAATCATATCGTGTACATCCTTTCCACTGTAACCGGCGTTTTGACCCTTTGTAATTCCGAATGTGTATGGAATTGCGTAAGCTACATTGCAACGGATTGCTTCGTATATTAAACATCATTATATGCGAATAAGGTTATATTTTCAAGTTATGCATTTCCCGCCTCCTTTCCCGTAGCCCCGCCGCTAGGGAAAAGAATAAAACAGCTATAAAATAAGAGAGTCCCCACAAAGTGGGAACTCTCCTGAATGTTACAATCTGTTGTTACATTGAAGTATTAGAAAGACGCTGTAAAGCATGTTCGGCGATCAGTGTGGAACAATGTTCCTCAAGAAAAGTAAGGCTTGCCGGTGTGGAACGCTTGGGAATACCGTATTCAGAGATGACATTGCAGACACGGTCGAAGACCTCACGATCTTCTTCGCCCTGCGTCAGGATCAGATAATACCCGTCGGTGCCCTCTTCGTGATACAGAGTGCTGAGCCCATGATAATGGCTTCCGGCTATTACTGCCGCATTGATCACCTGTTTCAGAGATTCCATACGGAACAGGCGGGAACGTACACTGTCACTCTCCTCGGGAGCGGACACGGAAGGAGCTTCAGGAGCGTTTGCGGTATTGTCTTCGCTCTGGATACGGCGGAACAGATCCAGAACCTCGTCTGCAGTGCTCTCATCACTGTCCTCATCACTTTCTTCCGTAACGGAAGGAGCAAAACGGGAAAAGCGGGTATCCAGTTCATCCGGGTCTTCTACTTTGGTAATGATCAGCACGATGCAGTCCGCATTCAGCGGGATGGCCTCGATCATCAGAGGGATGTCTTCGGCTTCAAAGCCAAATTCAAAATTGGCCTGCTGCATCATGTCACGGAATAGGGATTTTGCCTTTTCCGTACCGTAGGCAAGCTCACTTATTTTTAATTCGCGGCTGGCGAGATCCTCGCGGGTCAGCGTGCAGCGAATCTGATTTTCATTTACTTTTTCTATTTTCATGCGACAACACTTCCTTTCTGCCTTCGCATTGGTATGGTATATAGCTTATACTTTCCCTATATTTTAGTCAATAGAAGCCTTTCACAGTTTAAAAAAATTTAATAAAAGAGCTTGTCAAACAAGGCATTACAGTATATAATCTCACCTATAGATGCCTCTGATACTCCGGTACGGAGAGGAGGCTGACGGATTTCTTATTTTCTTGTTGATTTACGAGGAACGATTCGTTCCGTTTCATCCCATTTTTATTTGTATTCACAAAACGATGGAGAGCATTTATTGTTTTGTAAAATATAGTATGGAGATGTCTTACAGGCGTATACGTGTCTGGTCATAATATTTCAACGAAATTTTTCACAATCATAATTCCAATGTTTTATTTGAACTACCTTAAAGAAGTACCGTCAGAGGCATTTATGTTCATAAAGTACCGGAAAACGCAGCAGAGGGATAAGTGTTTCACGAATACTTTTGGTCCAAAACTGCTGTGGATGGCCCGGAACTGTCATTTAGGAGGTGTCAGCGCCCGTATGGCCGGAACGGTCAGAGGGGAAGGAACATACGCTGCGGGACCGCAAAATGGGATTGCCTCTCTGGCTGTGTCCTGCAGTGTGTGACTGAATGAGTATTGTTCCTTGTATTATATGCGGGAATTGTGATAGAATAAGACTGTTCTGCCGGGAGACGGACGGAACGAAAGAAGAGGCAAGAACAATGCAGGGAATCCCCTGCGGATGGGAGCACATATGAAGAAAAAAGTATTACCGGTGATCGTGGCGATCCTGCTGATCCTTGTGATCGGTGGCTGCGCACTGGGCAAAGTGCTGTTGGATAAATATTCCTACAGCAAGGAAGAAGCCGACTGGAATGAATTCTATCAGGTGTCAGAGAACGACAGGAGTGCCATTATTTTACAGAATGAAATGGTGGAGGAACAGGCACTGATCAAAGACGGTGTGTGCTATTTCGACCTGGCAACTGTTCATAAATATTTGAACGAAGTATTTTATGCGGATATGACAGAGAATCTGTTGTTATATGCTACTCCGACAGAAGTGATCCGGACAACATTCGGAGAGACTGCATATACGACAACGGAAGGAACACAGGAAGCCGGTTATGTGATCAGCTTCGCGGACGGAGATAACGTATATGTGGCAGCTGACTATGTAAAACTGTTTACGAATTATTCCTATGAATGTTATGACAGACATGTACAGGTCAATACCGAATGGGGAACCAGGCAGGTAGCACAGCTGAAAAAGGATACCGCAGTCCGGCTGAGAGGCGGCGTAAAGAGCCCGATCCTGACACAGGCAGTCAAGGGAGATACCCTTGAGATACTGGAACAGATGGAGACCTGGAGTAAGGTAAAGACAGCGGATGCAGTCATCGGATATGTGGAAAATAAACGCCTGGGTGAGATCACGGAGGAGATGGAAACACCGGTGACAGATTATCAGGCACCGGAGTATACATCCCTTACCGCAGACAGCAAGATCTGCCTCGGCTGGCATTCCATAGGAGGTGTCGCAGGTAATGATACCTTATACTCTATGGTGTCCGGCACGAAAGGAATGAACGTGATCGCACCTACCTGGTTCAGTATGACGGATGAAAACGGAGCGTTCCGAAGCTTTGCAACAGCGGGTTATGTAACGACCGCCCATCAGATGGGACTGCAGGTGTGGGGTGTGCTGGATAATTTTAATTATGCGAATGAAAACGGCATATCTATCAGTACATTGAATATGCTGTCATCCACCACGGCCAGACAGAACCTGGTGAAAAATGTGACGGATACGGCAGTGGGACTGGGACTTGACGGGATTAACGTGGATTTCGAACAGCTGAGCAGTGACTGCGGACCGCATTATGTGGAGTTCTTAAGAGAACTGTCCATAGAGTGCCGCAATAAGGGACTGGTACTGTCAATCGATAATTATGTACCTTTTAATTTCAATGACTACTATCGCCTGGATATTCAGGGAGAAGTTGCGGATTATGTGATCATCATGGGATATGATGAGCACTGGCACGGAAGCAAGGATCCCGGAAGTGTTGCAAGCATCAGCTATGTATCGGACGGACTGGATAGAACGCTTCAGGAAGTACCGGCGAATAAAGTAGTGAATGCACTTCCCTTCTATACGATCCTGTGGAAGACGGAAGGAACGGATGTGACAGACGAATATATCACAATGCGCAATGAAGCAGACTTCATGAGTAAAGCAGGCGTGAGTGCAGAATGGGATGAAGTGACCTGCCAGAATTATGCGGAATGGACTTCCGGTAGCGTAAATTATCAGATCTGGCTGGAGGATGCGGAATCCATCGCTGTGAAGCTGAATATGATGACTACCAAGAATATCGGTGGTGTGGCAGTATGGAGACTCGGTTACGGAACACAGGCAGCCTGGGAACTGATCAACGCCTACCTGCAATAATAAGCAATATAAAATGCCTGGCCGTTTTGGCCAGGCATTTTGTGCTCTTATAATGTAATTATGCGTTTTTCTTACGAAGTGCATATCCGGATACAACACAGAGAACTGCGGCACCCAACAGATAAATAGAAAGAGCGCTTTCACCGGTCTTGGGCACATCATCGTATGCGGAAGAGGAAGCGGCGGGCTGCGCAGTTGCAGCGGGCTGAGCAGTTGCAGCAGGCTGTGCAGCTTCAGCGGCGGCAGCGGGAGCAGTCTTGCTGTAATATTGTGCATCGGTTCTTAAGGCGCCATCCTCGGTGTACAGCTTATTGGCTGCAAAATTATAGTAGTCATAATAAGTCTCCATGGTCTGACCGTCTTTGGCAGACAGATGATTTACCGTACCGACAACAGTGATATAGGCATGCAGATTGTTGTATTCACTGCCGTAGCCGTACATTTCCAAAGTATCAACGTTATTATTGAAATTAACGCGTGCACCGCCGTATACATAGGCATGAGATACATCACCGTTAATTGCCGCGGTAGTACCGTCCAGAACATAGACATTGTCATAACCTTTTGCGGTGATGACAGGAGTCTTGACACTGTTCTTGATCGTCAGGTTGCCCAGACGTACGGGAACATTCAGGTTCAGAGGGTTACAGTCAACATCATTCTGGACTACGATGTAGTCACCGTCTTTGATTTCCTGCATCATATAGTAAAGCTCGCGGTCCTGAACTTCTTCGGACCATGAGGATGCAGGCTTGAAGCGCCATTCACCTTTGGAGGTGGAAAAGTTCAGAACATAGGTGTTGGGTTCTGCTGCTTTGGCTGTGATCTTGCCGAATGCGGGAGCAGTCAGGCACACAGCTGCAAGCGTAAGCAGTGTAACGATTTTTTTCAGTTTTTTCATAAGAAAATCCTCCTGATAGATTGTTGGTTATTCCTGTATGGGAAGGTAGTGATCGCCAGGTTCCGTTTCCTTGGCAACGACTACAAACCGGCCCTGCTCTACGTGATACACGCAGGTAGACAGTGTCAGAAAATGATCCCCGAACTGTGCGGTAACACCGGTATCATACTGGGATAACTGCTTGATATTGTTATAAAAGTCATCAAATTCTTCCTGGGTATCCGCCTGGAAAAATTTGTAGAACTTAAATACCTGATCGGTCTTCCGGTAGACCTGGGAACGAAAGACAGCAATGACTTCGTAATTGCGCTGACATTCTTCGGTGTACAGGATAATATTTTTGTGATTTTCGTAAAAATCCGGATCCTCATAATCCGTGAGATTGCCAAACATGGCACCGGATTTCATGTTGTGACCGTGAATGATGAGATTCGTGGAAAGGGGATCCAGGCAGCTGTCCGTATCTAATATGAGGCAGCCGTTCTTATTCTCACTGCCGTCGAAAGCACGATACAGATAATAGGACTCATCTCTCGGAGTCCACATCACCGGATAATCGATCCCGGTGCCGGGAATCTGCAGCCATGCGCCCATGTCTTCGTTGGCAAGAAAGCTGTCGGCGTAAGGATTGGGAACCCTGGTGACCTCTTCCGGAGCGGGAACCGCTTCTTCCGCGGCGGATTCCGTCGTAGCAGTTGCAATGGTCTCAGGTTCCGAAGAAGGAACGGTCTCTGCCGGAGACTCAGTGGGTCTTAAAGCATCCAGGGATTCTTCCATGTGCCGGTCCTCCATGTGACCCCTCACGAAGAGAATAATTGCTGCCAGGATACAAATTCCGGCCAATATAAATAAGATTACGGAAAGTGTTTTTCTATTCGATTTCATGTGTTTATTATACGCTGAACAGGCAACAGGATGCAATAGGTTAAAACAAAAGGATTTCTTAATTTTGGAAGATTTTGCATCGGGAAGATATTTCCTGCGGAAAATGCATATAAAATCATATAGAATACAATAAGGCGGCTGAAAAAATGGAACAGAAGGCATTGAAACTTATCATGGCAGGGCTCTTAATTCTGTCGATGGCGCTGACCGGCAGGGAAGCGGCAGAATATGTTGGTGCGATGCATGCGGTAAATGCTTTGCGGGAGACGGGAATGGGGGCAGATGACTCCGGGAGACTCTGCGTGGTCGTCGATGCCGGACACGGAGGAGACGATCCGGGGAAGATCGGCATCAATGGGGCACCGGAAAAGGATATCAACCTTCAGATTGCTCAAAAACTGAAAAAATATCTGGAAGCGGAAGATGTGGAAGTGGTGCTGACCCGGGAGACGGAGGACGGATTGTATGATGCACATGCTTCCAATAAAAAGGTACAGGATATGAAACGCAGGATAGAAATCATAGAAAAAACCGATCCTGTTTTGACGGTAAGTATTCACCAGAACAGTTATCCGGAGGAATACGTACATGGGGCGCAGGTGTTTTATTATACCGGAAGTATGGGAAGCGAGACACTGGCTTCCGGCATTCAGGATCAGCTGGTACGGGGACTGGACCCGGAGAATCATCGCAAAGTCAAGGCCAACGACAGTTATTATCTTCTGAAAAAAACCAAAGGAACCATCGTGATCGTGGAGTGTGGTTTTTTGTCAAATCAAGCGGAGGCGGAAAAGCTATGCGATGAAGAATATCAGGATCGTATTGCATGGCTGATCCATAAGGGAATTCTGCGGTACCTGAAACAGTATCTTTCCATTTTATCGTATCTATGATATACTATTCCCAAATGCATTAGAACACAGAAGGTAAAAAATATGAATACAGAGATCATCAAGATTCAACCCGGAGACGGTCCGGTCAGTGAGGAAGATGATGCTAAATTGAAAGCTGCCGGAGAGATTTTACGGCGGGGAGGTCTGGTGGCATTTCCTACGGAGACAGTATACGGTCTGGGCGGAGATGCATTGAACCCGACATCCTCAAAGCGGATCTATGCAGCGAAAGGCAGACCCTCGGATAATCCACTGATCGTGCATATTTACCGGTTTGAAGACATTTACAAAATAACAGGGGATGTGCCGGAAGAAGCACGCAGGATCGCCGATGCTTTCTGGCCGGGTCCCCTTACCATGATCCTGCCGAAGTCAGATGCAGTGCCTTACGAGACCACCGGAGGACTGGATACGGTAGCCATCCGTATGCCATCACATCCGGCGGCACAGAAGCTGATCGAGTACAGCGGCGGATATATTGCGGCACCCAGTGCCAATACTTCCGGGAAACCGAGTCCTACCGTGGCCAAATATGTCGTGGAAGATATGATGGGCAGGATCGATGCCATTATCGACGGTGGAGAAGTGGGAATCGGACTGGAGTCCACGATCATTGATCTGACGGTGAGTCCGCCGCAGATTCTCCGCCCCGGATATATCACCCGGGAAAAGCTCAGTGCGGTGTTGGGAACGGTGGACACAGATGCCACGATCCTGCGGGCAGACAGTGGACAGGCCCCCAAGGCGCCCGGTATGAAATACAGACATTATGCCCCCAGGGGAGAACTCACCATTGTGGAAGGTACGCCGGAACAGGTGAGAGAATATATCAACCGGGAAGCCGCAGCGGATCATGTGGCGGGAGAGAAGACCGGTATTATCGGAACGGAAGAAATGCTTTCCGGGTATACGGCAGATGTGGTAAAAAGTGTCGGCAGCCGCAGGGATGAAGACAGCATTGCCAGACATCTGTATACGATCCTGAGAGAATTCGATGATGAAGGTGTCACCAAAATCTATTCTGAGGGATTTTCCACGGATGGTTTCGGACAGGCTATTATGAACCGGCTGCTGAAGGCGGCGGGGCATAAGGTTGTAAAGCTTTAAATTTCATTTTAAATATAAGGAGAATAAAAATGATAGCAATCGCAAGTGATCATGGTGGATATGATCTGAAAGAAAAAGTTAAAAAATATTTAGAGGAGAATAATATTCCTTTTCAGGATTTTGGATGCGACAGCAAGGCAAGTTGTGATTATCCGGTATTCGGGCATGCGGCAGCAAAGGCTGTGGCAGCCGGTACCTGCGAAAAGGGCATTGTGATCTGCACTACTGGTATTGGTATCAGTATTTCAGCGAATAAAGTAAAAGGTATCCGTTGTGCATTGTGTTCGGAGCCGCTCTCTGCAAAAATGACCAGGCTGCACAATGATGCCAATATGCTGGCAATGGGAGCAGGTATCGTAGGAGAGAATCTGGCACTGGAGATCGTTGAGACCTTTTTGAACACACCCTTTTCCGGAGAAGAGAGACACAGCCGCAGAATCAGCCTGATCGAAGAAATCTGAGCTGGGGCGCAAAATACAACCAACAACACTAAAACACAGGAGGACAATCATATGTCAAAAGTAGTAGTTATGGACCATCCCTTAATTGAGCAGAAGATCGGAATCATCCGCAGAAAGGAAACAGGAACAAAGGATTTCAGACAGAACATCAGCGAGATCGCCATGCTGATCGGCTATGAAGCTACCAAGGATCTGAAACTGGAAGAAGTAGAGATCGAGACTCCCATCTGCAAGACTACCGTAAAACAGTTAAAGGGTAAAAAACTGGCACTGGTACCCATCCTGCGCGCAGGCCTTGGTATGGTAGATGGAATGCTGTCCCTGATCCCGGCTGCAAAGGTAGGACATATCGGACTGTACCGTGATCCGGAGACATTAAAGCCCGTAGAATATTACTGCAAACTTCCTGCAGACTGTGCAGAGCGTGAAGTATTCGTCGTAGATCCCATGCTGGCCACCGGTGGTTCTTCCATCGCAGCCATCCAGCTGCTGAAGGACAAGGGATGCAAGAGCATCCGTCTGCTGTGCATCATCGCAGCACCAGAAGGTGTGAAGGCTATGCAGGAAGCACATCCCGATGTGGATATCTATATCGGAGCAATGGATCAGAAGCTCAATGATCACGGATATATCGTTCCCGGACTGGGAGATGCTGGAGACCGTATTTTCGGTACCAAATAAAGGAGACACCAATGAGTGCCAAGCGCAGTGACTATATCAGTTGGGATGAATATTTCATGGGGGTAGCCCACCTGTCGGGGATGCGGTCCAAGGATCCGAATACCCAGGTGGGAGCCTGCATTGTCAGCCCGGACAATAAGATTCTGTCTATGGGATACAATGGGTTCCCCAAGGGTTGTTCCGATGATGAGTTTCCCTGGGAGAGGGAGAATGACAAGGATAGTAATCTGACAAAATATCCCTTTGTGACACATAGTGAACTGAATGCAATTTTGAATTACCGCGGAGGATCTTTAGAGGGCACAAAACTGTATGTGTCCCTTTTCCCCTGCAATGAGTGTGCGAAAGCCATCATTCAGGCAGGGATCCATACCGTAGTATATGACAGCGACAAATATCGGGGAACACCCTCCAACCGGGCAGCCAGGCGGATGTTTGATGCGGCGGGAGTGGAGTGCGTTCCATACAGCAGGACAGGACGTACGATACATATCGGGGTCTGAACGACAGATTAAAGGAGTATGAACGGTTGAAGCGCCTACAGAAGACAGCTGTGCTGCTTGCAGCGGTGATCCTTGCAGGAGCCTTTTCTTCAGAAGACATCAAAGTAGAAGCTACCAGTAGTACCTGGCAGCAGATTCAGAAGGAACAGCAGGAGAAAAATGAACTGCAGAACCAGCTGAACCAGGAAAATGATAATCTGGAGAACCTGAAGGGAGAGCAGAATTCCCTCAAGGGACAACTGAATAATCTGAACGGTCAATTGACGGAGGTCAGCAATAATCTGGCGGATCTGGAACAGCAGATCGCGGATAAGGAGCAGGAGATCGCAGATACCCAGGACAGTCTGGAGGAAGCGAAGGCAACGGAAGAGTGGCAGTATGAATGTATGGTGATCCGCGTCCGGGATATGTACGAACGGAACGAGACCAGTTACATCAATGCGATCCTGAGTGCCCAAAGCTTCGATAAACTGTTGAATGCTGCGGATTTTTTTGAACGGATCGCTGCCTATGACCAGAAAAAACTCAAAGAATTCGAGGAAAACCGCCAGCTGATCGAAGAGGAAGAGGCAAGGCTTCAGACAGAGAAGGCAGAGCTGGATAATCTGAAATTAGAAGCGGAAGCTGAAAAAAGCAAGGTATCCGGTCTGATCAGCCAGACATCCAACAATATCGCCAAATATGCCGGAGACATCTCCGAAGCGGAACAGAGAGCCCTGGCATACGAAGCGGAGATCAAGAAAAAAGAGGATAATCTGGAAACCCTCAGGAAAAAGCTTGCCGAAGAGATCGCTATGTCCCAGAAAGCGGCAAATGCCACCTGGCGGGATATTTCCGATATCTCTTTCGAAGAGGGAGACAGATATCTGTTAGCCAATCTGATCTACTGTGAAGCGGGAGGCGAACCCTATGACGGTCAACTGGCGGTAGCCAGCGTTGTGATCAATCGTGTCAGAAGTTCGGTCTATCCCAACACGGTGGTGGGTGTGATCTATCAGAACAAACAGTTCTCACCGGTAGCCAGTGGACGGTTGGAACTGGCTCTGGCTGCGAACAAGGCCACGAGCCGTTGCTATCAGGCGGCGGATGAGGCAATGTCCGGAGTGACGAATGTAGGCAATTGCGTGTATTTCCGTACCCCGGTGGAAGGACTGACCGGCATCAGTATCGGTGGCCATATATTTTACTAAGGTGAAAGTGATAATCTATGAAAATCAACATCGTAGAACGAGAAGGGTATTCCAACAGAATTATGAATTGGAAGATCTATGTGAGGAAGGATCTGACAGTAGCCAAGGCATCATATTATATATGAAGAGCGGCTGCAACAGACTTGTCTGCAGAAACGGCAACTATATGGCAGAAGCTCCGGATGGTCGTCCCGGGTTTGAAGATGAAGGGTATCTGGCACTGTTTGGTGATGATGGTATTTTTGTAGAATCCAATATGATAAAACTTCGTTCCCAGAACCCGGCAGCCTATGCTGTGACACAGGAGCAGGAGGTTGGGGCTGCTCTTCAGTGCCTGTCCAGAAAAGAAGGAATTCCTTATACAATGGTCAATTTTGAAGTGTTCAATCGTAACCGTAAGTGGTCGGATGAAGACATCACTCTGCTGACGCTGCTGGGACATTGCATCGGAGATTTGCTGAATTATTCAGAGTAAAGTAAACACATGAGCAAAAAGTAAGCACTGCAAGTGCGGTTTTGCGAATGCGTTACTCTGAATAGTTCAGTAATTACAGTCCGCTTTTTTCCAAAGGACTCTGCAGTCTGTCGAATTTGTCACGATAGATGATCGTGATCAGGTTATTTAACTGGCGCAGGCAGGCAGTCATCTGTGCCTGCGTGATCAGACCTTTTTCCAGTGCCTCTGCCAGCTCGTCCAGGTCAACGACATGCATTCTTCCGTCGGGATAGAGGATAATGTCAGCCAGCAGATCGGTAACGATCAGGGCATTGTCCTCCGGACGGCGGGTGTATTCTACAATATCGCAGTACCAGTACAACAGAGACCCGTCATGACGGTAGAACTTGCTGATCTTGAACCCTTCCTTCAGATAATAGCAGGAACAGCCATGGGAAAAAGTAGTCTTGGGATTCAGCGTTTTCCATTTTGTCAAAATATAATCATCGTTCTGTTCTACGATAATATCATCTTTTAACAAAATACATTCTTCCGGGATCAGGCGTTTCCGGTAGATCTGAAGTTCGTTGTTCATAGCATTTCTCCTTTGTATCAATTTGATAGCGTTCAAAGTTCCGGGAAAGGAATAAAAGGCAGTGGCGGCACGGTGTGAAGACACAATGTCTTCTCCATCCAGATCATGTCATGCCATTCCCCCTGCTTGAAGCCGGAAGCATGAAAATGAGCCACGGTCTTGTAACCGTGCTTCTCATGAAAAGCAATACTGGGCGGATTCGGATAAGTAATGCAGGCACATACATTGCAGATATGTTGTGCTGTCAGATATTCCTCCAGCTTCTGATAAAGAAGGCTGCCAACACCACTGCTTCGAACATCCTGACTGATATAAATGGAGGTTTCCACAGACCAGTTGTAAGCAGCACGTCCTTTGAAGGCGGAAGCGTAAGCATAACCTATGGGAATACCGCTTTTCTCGGCCACCAGATAAGGGTAACGGGCGAGGGTATGCCGGATGCGTTCGGCGAATTCCTTCACGGAAGGAACCGTGTATTCAAAAGTGATCGAGGTGTTCTCCACATAGGGAGCGTAAATGGCAGCCAGGGCTTCGGCATCTTCCGGTGTGGCGGTCCGGATCTTAATTTCATCATTGGCAGTGGTCTGCATTTCGGCAATCCCTCTTTCTGTGATCATTCATAATTTCTGTAAAATAGTTACTCAAATAGTACTTCCGAGAAAGTATCCGAGTCAATCTTTTTTTAGGTGGAATTTATATTTTTTTTACGATTTCAGCAAGGGGATTTTACTGGACAGAGCGTTCAGATTTCGTTATAATGACTATAGGTTTGTCTTGTGGGGACAAAATATACTTAAAAATGAACAAAAATATATGCTTAGAGCAGAAATCAACACGGAGAGAAAGCAGTGTCAAGAAAAAAGAAACCCTATGACAGAACCGTATTCCGTTCGATTGCGCTGATCATGCAATTCGGTATCAACATGCTGGTGCCGATCTGCCTGATGTCGGCGGTGGGTGTCTGGATGGACAAACATTTCGGAACGAACTTCTGGATGATCCTGCTTTTCTGTATGGGAGCAGTGGCCGGAGGGCAGAATGTATACCGTATGGCCAGGACAATTTATGATGACAGCGATGAGAAACACACTAAAAAAGATAAATAGAACCGTTTTGGAGATGGACTTAGGAATCCTGTTTCTGGGAGTGCTGGCACAGATCATCGGAGCCTTTATCGCGAAGGATAAAATGATGTATGCAGGGAGCCTGTGGCTCGGTATCTTGCTTGCGCTTGCAGCAACATATCATATGTACCGTTCCCTGGACCGGGCGCTGGATCAGCCGGAGAAGACTGCACAGAAGATGATCTTCCGCGGATATATCCTGCGTTATGTGATACTGATTTTTATATTGCTGGTGCTTATGAAGACAGAGGTGATGAATCCTCTGATCTTCTTTTTCTCCTATGTGATATGTATGAAAGTAACGGCGTTTCTACAGCCGCTTACCCATAAATTATGTAATAAAATGTTTCATGAAACGGATCCGATTCCCCAGGCGATGCCGGAGGAGACTGCCGGAGGCGAAAATGCCCCGGAGAACCCGGAAGGAGCCGAAAAGAACGGAGAAGTGACAGAACAACAGAATAAATAATAAGGAGGTGAAACGATGGAACATGGAATTTTGTTATCCGGTGCCGATAATATCGATTTTATGATACATGGCGTGTTTAAGTATTCCTTTTTCGGTCATGAGGTATGGATAACGACCACACATGTGTGTGTGTTGATCGTCATGTTGATCATCATTGGTTTTGCTATTGTCGCCAACCGCTGTATGGCCAAAGCCAGAGAAGTGCCGGAAGGCTTTCAGAATGTGGTGGAGCTGATCGTGGAGAAGCTGGACGCCATGGTGGATACTCCCATGGGCAAGGCGGCACCGAAGTTCTATAACTACATTGGAACGATCTTCATCTTCATTCTGGTGAGTAATATTTCCGGTCTGCTGGGACTTCGTCCCCCCACAGCGGATTATGGTGTGACACTGCCCCTCGGCGTACTGACTTTTCTATTGATTCATTATAACCAGTTCAAGTACCAGAAGCCGAAGGAGATCTGGGAAGGCATGTGTTCCCCACTGCCGCCCTGGCTGCCGATCTGGCTGCCCATCAACCTGATCAGTGAGATCGCTGTACCGATTTCGTTGTCTTTGCGTCTGTTCGCAAACGTATTGTCCGGAACGGTAATGATGGCATTGATCTACGGATTGTTAGGTGTGATCGCTACGGCGTGGCCCGCAGCGTTGCATGTGTATTTTGACCTGTTCTCCGGAGCCATCCAGACATACGTATTCTGTATGCTGACGATGACTTATATCGCAAATGCAAGAGGAGACGCGTAAGCTTAAAATGCTAGAAAGATTCTGAAAGAATCTCAATAATAGGAGGATTTACTATGGATTTTAATGAAAACTTTATCTTAGGTTGTTCCGCAATCGGTGCAGGTCTGGCAGTTATCGCCGGTATCGGACCCGGTGTAGGACAGGGTATCGCAGCAGGACATGCTGCCGCAGCAGTAGGACGTAATCCCGGTGCTAAGTCCGAGATCACTTCCACCATGTTATTAGGACAGGCAGTTGCCGAGACCACCGGTCTGTACGGTCTGCTGATCGCTATGCTGCTGTTGTTCGTAAAGCCCTTACTTCCCTGATTAAACGAAAGGAATGCGGATGAAAATGATACTATTAACAGAAGGCGAGACCATGTCAAGACTGTTTGACCTGGACTGGCAGCTGCTGGCAGATTCCTGCCTGATGATCATTGCCATCTTCGTATTGTTCCTGGCGCTCAGCTATTTCCTGTTCAATCCGGCGAGAAAGTTCTTAAATGATCGTAAAGAGAAGATCAGAGGAGAACTGGAAGAAGCGAAGACCAGTCAGGAAAAAGCCACAGAACTGAAGGAACAGTATGAGGCGAAGCTGAAAGACATCGACAAAGAGGCAGAGGACATCTTAAGTGATGCCAGAAGACGGGCACTCCAGAACGAGGAGCGCATCGTCGCACAGGCGAAGGAAGAAGCAGGCAGAATCCTGGCGAGAGCACAGGAAGAAGCCAGACTGGAAAAACAGAAAATGTCCGACGAGATCAAACAGGAGATCGTATCCGTGGCATCTGTCATGGCAGGTAAGCTTGTGGGTGCGTCCATAGACACCGCCAGACAGAACAGTCTGATCGAAGAGACGCTGAAGGAAATGGGTGAGGACACATGGCAAAATTAGTTTCCAAAGTCTATGGAGAAGCCCTTTTCGAAGTGGCGGTCGACCATGGAAATGCGATCCGTCTGATGAATGAGACCGCAGAACTTCAGAAGATCCTGGAAGACAATCCCGATTTTGACAAGCTGATGAAGCATCCCGGGATTCCCAAGCAGGAGAAACTCTCCATGGTGGAGAAGGTTTTCCGGGGCAGGGTAAGCGACGATCTGACAGAATTTTTGAAGATCGTGGTGACCAAGGAACGCTACGGCTCATTAAAGGCAATTTTTGCTTATTTTACCGAACTGGTCAGAGAATCGGAAGGAATGGGAACCGCATATGTAAGTACCGCAGTGGAGCTGGCGAAGGAACAGAAACAGGCAGTGAGAGAAAAGCTGCTTCAAACGACTTCTTATCAGTCCTTTGATGTGTATTACCATGTGGATCCGACACTGATCGGCGGAATGGTGATCCGGGTAGGTGACCGGGTAGTGGACAGCAGTATCCGGACCAAACTCGAAGATATGAAGAAACAATTATTAAATATTCAGCTGGGATGACCGGCTGAAAGAAAGGTGCGACAGATCCATGAATTTAAGACCAGAAGAAATAAGTTCCGTCATTAAGGAACAGATCGAAAGATATTCTTCCCAGCTGGATGTCTCCGATGTCGGAACCGTCATCCAGGTAGCGGATGGTATCGCTCGTGTACATGGACTGGAAAATGCCATGCAGGGTGAGCTGTTACAGTTCCCCGGCGATGTGTATGGCATGGTGCTGAATCTGGAAGAAGATAATGTCGGTGTCGTATTGCTTGGCAGTGCCAGCAATATCGAAGAGGGCGATATCGTCAAGACCACCGGACGTGTGGTAGAGGTGCCCGTAGGTGATGCATTGCTTGGACGAGTAGTGAACTCCTTAGGACAGCCCATCGATGGCAAGGGCCCCATACAGACCGATAAATTCCGCAAGATTGAGCGTGTGGCAAGTGGTGTTATCACTCGTAAGAGCGTAGACACGCCGCTCCAGACAGGTATCAAGGCAATCGACTCCATGGTTCCCATCGGAAGAGGTCAGCGTGAGCTGATCATCGGTGACCGTCAGACCGGTAAGACCGCTATTGCGATCGATACGATCATCAACCAGAAGGGTCAGAACGTAAAATGTATCTATGTAGCCATCGGTCAGAAAGCATCTACCGTGGCAAATATCGTAAAGACACTGGAGGAGTTCGGTGCCATGGCATATACCACCGTTGTGGTATCCACGGCAAGTGACCTGGCTCCCTTACAGTACATCGCTCCTTATTCCGGCTGTGCGATCGGTGAGGAGTGGATGGAGAACGGAGAAGACGTACTGGTAGTGTATGATGACTTAAGTAAACATGCTACCGCATACCGTACACTCTCCCTGCTCCTTCGTCGTCCACCCGGACGTGAGGCATATCCCGGTGACGTATTCTATCTGCATTCCAGACTGTTAGAGCGTGCGGTCCGCATGAGTGACGAATACGGCGGAGGTTCCCTGACGGCACTTCCCATCATCGAGACCCAGGCAGGAGATGTATCCGCATACATTCCTACCAACGTAATTTCCATTACCGACGGACAGATCTATCTGGAGACAGAAATGTTCAATTCCGGTTTCCGTCCTGCGGTAAATGCAGGTCTGTCAGTATCCCGTGTAGGTGGTGCGGCACAGATCAAGGCAATGAAGAAGATCGCGGCGCCGATCCGTACCGAGCTTGCTCAGTACAGAGAGCTGGCTTCCTTCGCACAGTTCGGATCTGAACTGGATGCAGACACCAAGGAGAAGCTGGCGCAGGGCGAACGTATCAAGGAAGTGCTGAAGCAGCCTCAGTACCAGCCTATGCCGGTACAGTATCAGGTTATCATCATCTATGCGGTGACCAAGAGATTCCTGCTGGATGTGCCGGTAGAGGACATCACCGGATTTGAGAAGGAATTCTTCGATTATCTGGATACCAAGCATCCCGAGATTCCTGCAGCCATCGCTGAGGAAAAGGTGATCTCCGATGCTACGGAAGAAAAGCTTGTGAAGGCACTGAATGATTTCAAGGCAGAGTTTCTGAAATAAGTGTGTCAGCCGTGATATACGGCAGAATGAGAGGTAACTATGGCATCAATGCGTGATATCAAGCGCCGTAAGACCAGCATTCAGGGCACACAGCAGATCACCAAGGCGATGAAGCTGGTATCTACGGTAAAGCTTCAAAGAGCCAGAGCAGGTGCAGAACGTTCTCAGACGTATTTTGACTGTATGTATGATACCGTAAATAATATCCTGTCCAGGGTAGGTCATCTGGAACACAAGTATCTTGTCCCGGGGGCTTGTCCGAAAAAGGCGGTCATTGTCATTACCTCCAATCGAGGTCTGGCAGGCGGTTACAATTCCAACGTAGCCAAACTGATCACCGGACAGGAGGACTGGAAGACAGAAGACGTGGTAGTCTATGCCATCGGTAATAAGGGCCGGGAGATCCTGGAGAGAAAAGGATATACCGTGAAGGAATCCTATCCGGAGGTCATTGAGGAACCGGCTTATGCGGAAGCAATGCTTCTGTCACAGAAGCTGTTGACATCATTTGCAGCCGGAGAGATCGGAGAGATCTATCTGGCATATACACATTTTAAAAACACGGTGAGCCATGAGCCGAAGCTGTTGAAGCTTCTGCCTGTGGAATATGATGCAGACGCGAAAGCCCCCGCAGAGGGTGCTGACGCACTGATGAATTTTGAACCGGAAGATGTGGAAGCACTGGATATGATCATACCGAAATATATTTCCAGTCTGATCTATGGTGCACTGATGGAAGCGGCAGCCAGTGAGAACGGTGCCCGTATGCAGGCCATGGATAATGCCACCAGTAATGCGGAGGATATGATCAGTGATCTGTCACTGAAGTATAACCGCGCAAGACAGGGAAGCATTACCCAGGAGCTTACAGAGATCATTGCAGGCGCAGAGGCGCTTTAATTATTGGAACATGCCCATCAGTGGGCAGGAAAGAGGTAGAAATGGCAGGAGAGAATAAAGGAAGGATCACCCAGGTCATCGGTGCCGTACTGGATGTACGATTCGATGAGGGCAAACTTCCCGAGATCAATGACGCGATCCGCATCCCTACCAGAGATGGAGGAGAACTGGTAGTAGAAGTCTCCCAGCACTTGGGTGATGATACTGTCAGATGTATCGCCATGGGTACTACCGACGGACTGGTAAGAGGAATGGAGGCAATCGCCACAGGAGCTCCGATTTCCGTGCCGGTAGGAGAAAATACCCTGGGCAGAATATTTAATGTACTGGGTCAGCCGATTGATAACAAGCCGGTACCGGAGGGGGTATCTTACGAGCCTATCCACCGTGCTGCACCGACCTTCGCAGAGCAGTCTACGGACACAGAACTGCTGGAGACCGGTATTAAGGTCGTAGACCTTCTTTGCCCTTATCAGAAGGGTGGTAAGATCGGTCTGTTCGGCGGTGCCGGAGTAGGTAAGACCGTACTGATCCAGGAGCTGATCCGTAATATCGCTACCGAGCACGGCGGATATTCCGTATTCACCGGTGTAGGTGAGCGTACCCGTGAGGGTAACGACCTGTATCACGAGATGCAGGAGTCCGGCGTACTGGACAAGACCACCATGGTATTCGGACAGATGAATGAGCCCCCCGGAGCGAGAATGAGAGTCGGTCTGACCGGACTGACCATGGCAGAGTACTTCCGTGACAAGGGTGGTAAGGATGTGCTGCTGTTCATCGACAACATTTTCCGTTTCACCCAGGCAGGAAGTGAGGTATCCGCACTGTTAGGCCGTATGCCTTCCGCAGTAGGATACCAGCCTACATTACAGACAGAGATGGGTGCGCTGCAGGAGCGTATCACATCCACCAAGAACGGATCCATTACTTCCGTACAGGCAGTCTATGTGCCTGCGGATGACCTGACAGACCCGGCACCTGCGACCACATTCGCACATCTGGATGCCACCACGGTTCTGTCCCGTTCTATCGTAGAACTGGGAATCTATCCCGCAGTAGATCCTCTGGAGTCCACATCCCGTATCCTGGATCCCAGAATCGTAGGTAAGGAGCATTATGAGACCGCCCGCGGTGTACAGGAGATCCTGCAGAGATATAAGGAATTACAGGATATTATCGCCATCCTCGGCATGGACGAATTGTCCGAGGAAGACAAGCTGGTCGTATCCCGTGCCCGTAAGATCCAGAGATTCCTGTCCCAGCCCTTCTTCGTGGCAGGACAGTTCACCGGTCTGGAAGGAAAATACGTACCGATCAGCGAGACCATCCGCGGATTCCGTGAGATCCTGGATGGCAAGCATGATGATATTCCGGAGAGCTACTTCCTGAATGCCGGAAGCATCGATGATGTACTGGCAAAGGTTCATGCATAGCATGAGAGGGGAGTACAGATATGGCAGATAAAGAATTCACACTTCGTATCATAACCCCGGAAAGAGTATTCTATGAGGGAACTGTGGATATGGTAGAATTCAATACCACGGAAGGACAGATCGGTGTCCTTCCGGGACACATTCCCCTGACGGTGATCGTGAAGCCGGGTATCCTGCATATTACGGAGAAGGACGGAGAGAAGGAGGCAGCACTGCATTCCGGATTCGCCGAGATCCTTCCCGAGGGAGTTATCATTCTGGCAGAGATCATCGAATGGCCCAATGAGATCGATGAGAACCGTGCGGAGGCAGCACTGCACCGTGCGGAAGAGAGACTGCGCAGCAAGACGCCGGAGACGGATATTGCCAGAGCAGAGACGGCATTGCAGAGAGCAATGGCTAGAATTCAGGTGTTGCGATAATTTTCGCAGCACCTGTTTTTCACTTTATAGAGAGAAAATGCATATGCTATAAAAAAGCATGAGGCATTTTAAAATGGTAGCAAGACCGTTTTTTATGACATTGCCCGGATATCCCGGAAGAATGGATGAAAAAGAAATATTAAATGACTTGGAATATCTGCAGCAGACCTATCCCGGAGAAGTCAGACGCTGTCAGCGCAGGATTGCGGAAATATTGGACAAATACGATTACGAAGGAAGTATGATCTATGACGAATATCCGGACCGCTTCAGCCTCTACCGGATCGCTGATACCATTGGTAAGATACTGGAGCGGGAATCGGGAAAAGTCTCCGGAGATCTGATCCAGGTACTGGTGTGTGATGAGATCTACAAGAGAAGACACGGCGGAAAACGCGGAATGATTGCATTTTTATAGCAAAGAGGAAGCATTTATGTTACAATGGACACTGTGAATTCATCAGGCATGAAGCGTATGGAAGCAGGATAAACTATGGAAGAATTGAAAATACTTTTACAGAAAATTTTGAATAAAGATCTGCAACAGATCATTCTAAGCAACAGTCGTAATCCGGAACAGATACAGAAAGTAAAGATCCGACCGGTATTGATCCGGGACGAATTATTGTTTCAGGAGACGAGATACAAAGGAACGCAGGTATTTCATGAGAATTATACAGCGGCGCAGATGACGGACGGAATCTGTGCCGCATTGCAGGAACAGTTCCGGCAGGGAGAATTTACGGCAAAAAGCTTACAGGCTACGGCGTTAGTCAGTAAAAAAGGAAAGCTGACTCTGAAGGTGAAAAATAACGGTGCATCAAAAGCGGGGAAAAGTACCGCTCCCGAACAGGAGGATCTGCAGGCACTTTCGCATAACCGTACCAAGCATTATATCTTAGAGGAAGGAAAGCCTGTGGATTTTCTGGTGGGACTGGGTGTGCAGACGCCGGACGGTCGTGTGACGAAGGCGAGATTCGATAAGTTCCGCCAGATCAACCGCTATCTGGAATTCATCGACATGGAACATACTCCGAAGAATCTGTTGATCCGTGCGGTGAAAAAGGGCAGCATGCGCCCGAAGCACAGTACGGATATCCGTACTGTGGAGGAACTGCTGCATGTGGCGCCGACACTGGACAAACTGCTGAATAATAAATGAGTGAAGAAGCAAGAATGAAGAAAACGATTATTAAAATTGCCGTGTGCGTTGTGGTGTTTATAGCATCAGCGTTTATCATCGGCGGCATTATGAATCAGGGACATAATAACATGACCATGGAAATGGCTCCGGCGACACTTCCCGTGATCACCATGGAGAGCGGCGGTGTGGCATGCAACGAGCTGCATGGCAACACAGTGGAAATGGATGTCGCATACCAGAAAGATACCGTGACTATGCTAGGTGCGGACAGACAGGCAAATTTTACCGTGGATACCTATGGCAGAGAAATCACGGGAATTTCCATGGAAGTCCGCAGCATTGACGGTTCCCGACTTATAGAGAACGGAGAAGTCACCGGATGGAAGGCGGGAGGTAAAAGCTTTCCGGTCACGCTGACTTTAAAAGACCTGATCGATACCAATACACAGTACAGCCTGACCCTGATCCTGGAATTGGAAGGGGAACAGAAGGTCTACTATTATACGACGATTCTGTGGAACGACGACCTGCATATCGCAGAGATCCTGGAGTTCGCATCGGATTTCCATGGGAAACTGTATGACAAAGAAGCGGCAAAGGAACTGACTAAATACCTGGAACCGAATTCGAAACTGACGGATAACGGTACTTTTCACAAAGTGAACATCCACAGCAATTTCCAACAGATTACCTGGGGGAACCTGGAGCCTGCCCAGGAGGGAGCAGCTTCTCTGCGCCTGGTACAGGTGAATGGGAACATTGCTTCCCTGCTGATGGATTTTGTAGTGTCTACCGGTGAGGGGAAAAATAAGATATATTATAGCGTGGAAGAATACTATCGCGTCAGATATACCTCGGAGAGAATGTATCTGCTGGATTATGAGCGGACCATGACGCAGATCCCGGATACCGGGCGGATGTATGCCAATGATAAGATTCTCCTGGGGATCACGGATGAAAATGTGGACATGGTGGAGAGCACCGATGGAAATACCGTGGTATTTTCCGATAGGGGACAGCTGCTTTGCTATAACGCGGTGACCAATGGGCTCACGGTGATCTTCTCTTTCTATGACAAGGACAATGCGGACTGTCGTACGCTGTATGACCATCACGGTATCAAGATCCTCGATGTGGACGAGGGCGGCAATGTAAAATTTGCCGTATACGGCTACATGAACCGCGGAAGACATGAGGGCGAGACCGGCATTCAGATCTTAAGTTACGACAATTCGCTGAACACCATCGAGGAAGAGGTCTATATTCCGTATTCCAAGAGTTATGCGGTGCTGAAAGACGAGATGGGCCAGCTTTTGTACCGGAACAGGCAGGAGCATCTGTACTTTTTCCTCGAAAACGGTGTCTATGATGTGGATCTGGAGAACCGAAGCGCAGAGCAGCTGGTAAGCATCCGGCAGGATGACAGTCTTCAGGTATCGGAGAATCATGAGATCATCGTATGGCAGGAAGGGGACGATATCAATCACAGTAATCAGCTGAATGTGAGGAACCTGAATACCGGAGAACAGACCGTGATCCGGGCTGAGGATGGGGATGCCATCCGTCCTCTTGGCTTTATGGGAGAGGACATCATCTACGGAGTGGCAAGGGAGAGCGATATTCGCACGGAGAATTCCGGGCAGATCTTCTATCCCATGTATAAGGTATGTATCAGTAATTCTTCCGGTGCCAGCCTGAAAGAATACGGGCAGGAAGGAATCTATGTCGTGGGATGTACGATCGAGAGCAACCAGATCACACTGTCCCGTCTGCAGCGGACAGAGAACGGCAGCTACCAGGAGATCCTGGATGACCAGATCATGAACAATGTGGAAGAAGAAGCCGGACAGAATAAAGTGGTCACGGCAAATATCGATATTTATGAGCGCTATGTGCAGATCCAGACGAAATCTTCCATTGATGCGAAGACCATCAAGGTGCTGAACCCTAAGGAGGTTGTATTCGAGGGCGGCAGAGAGCTGGAACTGGATGCGGTCAGTGAAGTGCCCCGGTATTATGTTTGCAATGCGTATGGCGTATGCGGTATCTACAGTGCTCCGGGCACGGCGGTGAAGGAAGCCTATGACACGTCCGGCATTGTGACCAATGACCGCGGAGTTACGGTATGGCTCAAAGGAAACCGTGTCAGCAGGAATCAGATCATGGCCATCAAGGAAGAGAGCGTCACGGAGCAGAAGAACAGCTTGGCTGTATGCCTGGATAACATTCTCAGACATGCCGGAATTACCCGTAACACCGAGTACGATCTGGCGCAGGGCAAGACCGCTACTACGATCCTGTCGGAAAATATGACGGGAGTACAGGTACTGGATTTAAGTGGGTGTACGCTGGATGCGGTGCTGTATTATGTGAATCAGGATATCCCGGTATTGGCGATCCTGGAGGACGGGGAAGCAGTGCTGGTGACAGGATTTAATGAATTCAATGTGGTCATTATGGAACCTGCCACCGGCAAGCTGTATAAGAAGGGAATGAATGATGCCACAGCGTGGTTTGCTGAGAATGGCAATCATTTCATCACGTACATGAGAACAGAGAATTAAATTGCTTATTTCTGTACGTCAAAAATGTATTTGCGATATTTCTGCAACACGGTGCGAAGCAGCATGCCCAGGATGCCGCAGGAGATCACTTCCCCGATGCCGACGGTCAGCATGAAATAAGGAATACCACCTTCTAAATGATACACATAAGCCAGCACGAAAGGAACGATGATGATGTTGGCAATGATGGGAGGCAGAGGAGCCAGCCATTTGTTCTTATCACGCAGCAGATAAGTGCCAAAGGCACCGATCAGCGTTGCCAGGCTGCCGAAGATAATGTCAAGCAGCATGCAGCCGGTCATGGTATTGCTGATGATACATCCCAGGAAAAGTCCCGGTATGGCAGCAGGGGTAAATACGGGAAGAATGGTCAGGGCTTCCGAGAAGCGGACCTGAATGGGATAATTTGCCAGTCCCAGAGCGTTGGCTAACATGGTCAGCACAACATAGAGAGCAGCGATCACCGCTCCGTGTACGAGGTACAGTACTTTTTTGTTCATTTGTTTTCTCCTTTAGTTTTGTTTTACGAGTGGAAGGTCACGAACACTCGATTCATTTTACGCCGGAAATCGGCGAGCCCTGTAAGACCTTGTTTTTATGGGCTGTACAACTGTTTCAGTATAACAATAATCTGGGAAAAGTCAAGCCCTGTGTCAAAATATCCAATAGTTGCATTTTCTGCGTAAAAATGCGAAAATATAAGATAACGCATTGATTGCAAGAAAGTAAGGAGAAGTATATGTATATTATCGCAGGGCTGGGGAATCCCGGCAAAGAATATGAAAATACGAGACATAATATCGGTTTTGATGTCATAGACAGATTAGCAGAGGAAGAAAATATTGCTGTCATGGAGAGCAAACACAAGGCGTTGATCGGCAAAGGCTACGTGGCAGGGCAGAAGGTGATCCTGGCGAAGCCCCAGACCTTAATGAACTTAAGCGGAGAGAGCATCCGTGAGATCGTGGATTATTATAAGGTGGACGATACCTCGGAGCTGATCGTGATCTCCGATGATATCAGCCTGGATGTGGGACAGATCCGCATCCGCAAAAAGGGCAGCGCCGGCGGACATAATGGACTCAAGAATATCATCAAGATGTTAGGGCATGATACTTTTACCCGTGTCCGCATGGGCGTAGGTGAGAAACCGAAGAATTATGACCTGGCAGATTATGTATTGGGACATTTCCCGGTGGAAGAACGTAAGGTTATGGATGATGCTACGAAGACCGCCGCAGAAGCAATCCGTATGATCCTCACAGAGAGCGCGGATGCTGCCATGAACCATTTTAACAGTAAGAAAGCGTGAAAAAATGCAGGCACTACTTGCGCCATTGAAAGAACTGGCGGAATATGATGAGGTCCGTAAGATCGTCAGACAGGGAAAGGGAACGGTTGCCCTGTCCGGATGCGTGGACTCACAGAAACTTCACATGATCTACGGACTCAGCGATGGCCTGAAATACAAGGTCATCGTTACTTATAATGACTTAAAAGCCAAGGAGATCTACGAGGAATACCGCTTTTATGACAGAAATGTCATGCTGTATCCGGCGAAGGACCTGATCTTTTTCCAGGCAGATATTCACGGTAATCAGCTGGTACAGGAGCGGATCAAGACCTTGCGCAGAGTCGTGGAGGGCAAGCCTGTCACCATCGTCACCACCTATGCGGCACTGATGACACCCCAGGTGCTGTGGGAGGAGAAGGACATCATCCACACCGAGCGGGGCGGTAGTCTGGACGAGAGTAAACTGGCATCCCGGCTGGTAGCTATGGGGTACGAGAAAGCCTATCAGGTGGAAAGCCCAGGGCAATTCTCCGTGCGTGGCGGTATTGTGGATATTTTTGACCTGACGGAGGAGAATCCCTACCGTATCGAACTGTGGGGGGATGAAGTGGAATCCATCCGCAGCTTCGATATCTTAAGCCAGCGTTCCATTGAGAAGCTGGAGAGTATCACGGTCTACCCGGCGACGGAGTTCGTGTTGTCTGAGGAGCAGATTCGCAAGGGAATCGCCAGACTGGAGAAGGAAGCCGCCAAACAGGAGAAAATTTTCCGGGATGCCCACCAGCCGGAGGAAGCCCACAGGATCGCCACCCAGGTAAGCGAGTTGAAGGAACAGCTGTTGGAATTCCAGAGCAAAGCGAACCTGGAAGGATATATCCGATATTTTTATGAAAATACGGTGACTATGCCGGAGCTGCTGGCGGATATGGCGGGACGATCTCTGGTTTTCTATATTGATGAACCGGCGCGGGTGAAAGAGCAGGCGGACGCCATTGAACTGGAATTCCGGGAGAGCATGGAGCAGCGTGCGAGAAAAGGCTATGTGCTACCGGGACAGATGAATATTCTCTACAGCGGAGAGCAGGTGGCGGCCACATTGGAGAAAAATGCCGTGGTGACACTGGCTACCATGGAGACCAAGTACGGCTATTTCCGGACGGAAAAACATGTGGATATTGCAGCCCGCAACATTGCTCCCTATAACAACAGCTTTGAATCCCTGGTAAAAGACCTGAAAAAATATAAAAAAAGCGGATATCGGGTGCTGTTACTGTCCGGCTCCCGTACTCGCGCAAGACGTCTGGCAGAGGATCTGCGGAATGCGGAAGACGGCGGTGCGGGACTCACGGCAGTATATACGGAAGACCCCATGCGGGAAGTACAACCCGGAGAGATCCTGACCTATTATGGGCATGTAAATAAAGGATTCGAATACCCATGGCTGAAATTTGTAGTGCTGTCCGAGAGTGATATTTTCGGATCGGAGAAACGTAAGAAGAAAAAGAAAAAACTCTACCAGGGGCAGAAGATCAATGATTTCAATGACCTGAAGATCGGTGATTACGTAGTGCATGAGACCCACGGATTGGGGATATACAAAGGCATCGAAAAGGTAGAGGTAGAAAACATTGTCAAGGATTACCTGAAGATCGAGTACCGGGACGGTGGCAATCTGTACATTCTCGCTACCGGACTGGATGTAATCCAGAAATACGCCTCCGCCGATGCGGCGAAGAAGCCGAAGCTTAATAAGCTGGGTGGCAAGGAATGGGAACATACCAAGACCAAGGTCCGCAGTGCGGTCAGTGCCGTGGCAAAGGATCTCGTGGAGCTGTATGCGGTGCGCCAGCAGAGTGAGGGCTATGCCTTTGGAAAAGACACGGTATGGCAGCGGGAGTTTGAGGAAATGTTTCCCTTCGAGGAGACGGAGGATCAGCTGAGTGCTATCGCGGACACCAAGGCCGACATGGAAAGCCATCGGATCATGGATCGTCTGATCTGCGGAGATGTGGGATATGGTAAGACAGAGATCGCGATCCGCGCTGCCTTCAAAGCAGTACAGGAGGGCAAACAGGTGGTGTACCTGGTGCCTACCACCATTTTAGCACAGCAGCATTACAACACTTTTGTGCAGCGAATGAAGGATTTCCCGGTCAATATTGCCCTGATGAGCCGTTTTCGCACATCTTCGGAGATCAAAAAGACAGTAAAAGATCTGGAAAAGGGAATGGTGGATATCGTCATTGGTACTCACAGAGTATTGTCGGCGGATGTGAAGTTCAAGGATCTGGGGCTTTTGATCATCGATGAGGAGCAGCGTTTTGGCGTGGCTCATAAGGAGAAGATCAAGAAACTAAAAGAGAACGTGGATGTGCTGACCCTGACGGCAACACCGATTCCCCGTACCCTGCACATGAGCCTCATCGGTATCCGGGATATGAGCGTGCTGGAGGAGGCTCCCAACGACAGGCTGCCGATCCAGACTTTTGTCTGCGAATACAACGACGAACTGGTCAGAGAGGCTATTGTCCGAGAGATGGCCCGGGGCGGACAGGTCTACTATGTCTATAACCGTGTGAATAATATTGCGGATATTGCGGCACAGATTGCGAAACTGGTGCCGGAAGCAAATGTGGCCTATGCCCATGGACAGATGAAGGAGCATGAACTGGAACGGATCATGTTTGATTTCATCAACGGAGAGATCGATGTGCTGGTGTCCACTACTATTATAGAGACCGGGCTGGATATCTCTAATGTAAACACCATGATCATTCATGACTCGGATAATCTGGGGCTGTCCCAGTTGTACCAGCTCAGAGGCCGCGTGGGACGCTCCAACCGGAATGCCTATGCGTTTCTGATGTACAAGCGGGACAAAATGTTAAAGGAAGTAGCGGAGAAACGGCTTGCGGCGATCAAGGAATTCACAGATCTGGGCAGCGGTTTCAAAATTGCCATGCGAGACCTGGAGATCCGTGGGGCCGGGAATCTGCTGGGGATGAGCCAACATGGCCACATGGAAGCCGTAGGATACGACCTCTACTGCAAAATGTTGAATGAGGCGGTGCAGAATCTGAAGGGAATCCATACGACGGTGGATTTCACCACCGTGATCGACCTGGATGTGGATGCATATATTCCGGCGGAATATATTGTGAATGAAACGCAGAAACTGGATATTTATAAGCGCATCGCCGGCATTGAGACGCTGAAAGAGCGGGATGAGATGAAGGATGAGCTGTTAGACCGTTTTGGCAATATCCCCAAGGCAGTGGATAATCTGCTGCGGATCGCACTGATCCGCATGGCGGCACACGCACTGGATATGACGGAGATCAAGGGCAAAAACGGCCGGATCACCTTTAATTTCCGACCGGATGCAGCCATAGACCCGCTGAAGATCCCCGCGTTTCTGAAAAAGCATGGAGAGGAAATGAGCTTCACCGCATACGGCAATCCGTTTTTTACCTATAAATACAAAAAAACGGGACTGGTAGAGACCGATGCGGAACTCCTGATGGGGAAAACAGAGGAATTACTGGAAGAAATGAAAGAACTGGTGCTGGAAAAATTGCCGGCTCAGGAAAATTAAGAGAATTTTATGGGACATTAAAAGAGATACCTTCTTATCAGAACAGCAAACAAAAGGCTTCTGATAAGGAGGTATTTTACGATGAAGGGATATGTAACAGCCAGCGGATACATGGGATATGTGGAGAACGAATATATCTTATTTGCCAGCGAAGATGACTATTTTGATTACATGGAGGCTATTTAGGGACAGCAACATACCAGTCATAAAAAGGTGTCAGGGTGAACCTGTCTTTGAACAGATCGGCCTCTGTGTAGTAAATAATATAAATACTGTCAGTGGATATGGTATCGTAATTGATGCGCGTGTTGACCCGGATTCCGTCAGCGGTGGTAAAGGCAGCCGGAGCCGGGGCAACATCATAGGTAACGGTAGCCAGGTACTGGGAAGGCAATGTCCGTGTATACAGAAGCAGTCTGGGCCATTGCGTTGCCTTTTCCGCGCTGATCGTAGTCAGACCGAGCGTCTTGCACTGTTTCATCGAATACGCAACACAGTCTTCTACACCTTGGGAAAAATAAGCGTTTGTAGTTTCCGCATACTTGGTATAATAGTCCTTTTGGAACAGAACCAGACAGATGAGGAAGAATGCAGTGGTGCAGCCTGTAAAAATCCTGCCGAGAGATTGAGACTTCCCCTTCAGGAAGCAGGAACATTTCCAGATACCATATGCCTCGCATAAGACAAGCGGGATATAGAGATCATTGATCTGATGCATCCTGGCGGTGACCAGCAGCGAGGTGATTCCACCTCCCATCAGCTGGGCAAACAGGAAGAATTCCCAGCAAAACACATGCTGCCGCACAGAACGAATCAGCCGGTACAGCATACAGACGATTCCAATCAGGATGAAAAGGCGGCCAATGTCGTAAAATAAACCCCAGGGCGGCAGAAAGTCATAGGGACTTCCGGTATCCTGCAATAACAATAAATGTGCCGTGTTTTTGAAATTCGCATAAACAGAACTTAGGGAAAAAGCAATCTCTCCGCCGCGATACCTCTGTGTTTTGGGAATGGTGATCCAGGGTAAGGCGATCTCCGGCAACAGTCCCTGATTGACCAGGACAAATAAAAGCAACGGTAATGCCAGGACAAACAGGAGCAGAACAGACAGAACGCTGTAACGGTTGCAATGGATTTTATGATAGCGGATCCCGTAACATACCTGCAGAGCCAGCAGGATGGGAAGCATCGGCCAGATCACTGCGTAGCAATAGAGGGAGAGACCGTAAAAAAGTGCCGAGAGCAACAGATAACGGTTGTCATTCATGCCCCGTACGAAAAAGTACAGACCGAACATGAGAAAGCCGGGGGCCATATTGGCATCCAATGCCCAACGACAGGCCATGATGTGCCAGGGACAGACGCTTAAGGCGAATAAGGCCCAGAGACCCGCAGTGTGGCCGAACATTTCCTTTACCAGACAATAGACGCACCAAAGCGTTAGAATACCTACCAGTGCCTGAGGAAGCCTTCCGAGAAAAGTAGTGGGAATCCCTTTGTTCAACAGTAGGAGAGGAGTGAGAAGCCAGGAGTACATGGCACTCTGCCCGTCTCCCCAGCTGGACATATAGATGGGGAATGCATAGCCTGCGGAATCCCGGCCTTCGTGTAAAAGGTCATAGGAGTTCAGCAGAACAAAAGCCTCATCCTGATGGAGGCCACCGGGCACTCGGGACAGGTATAACAGACGCAGAAGTGCTCCCAGTAACAGAATCAGAACCGGACAATAACGTCTGTAAAAAGTGTTACTATCGGAAAGGAATTTTGAATGCATAAAAACACCTCATTTCTTAGAATGACAATACAGATTGATTATAGCAGATATTGATGGCAAATTCAGTATTTTCGTTAAATTTTTAATTTATGTCTGGCACCTTTACCGACGGCATATATTTGTGTTATAGTACAAATGTAAAGAGAAAATGTAAGGGGTTTCAATGGCACACTGTGAGGAACACCGGAGAGATTCCGATACAGCATTTGGCAAAAATGCAGATGGGAGTTTATATTATGGAACTGACTGAGAAAAAGGAATTTGACCTGCTCTCTCTGGGAGAGATCATGCTGAGATTATCACCGCCCGATAACGAACGTATCACCAGAGGCGACAGCTTCAGCAAGCAGGCCGGAGGTGCAGAACTGAATGCTATCACCGGTGCGGCAATGCTGGGATTGCGTTGCGGTATCATCTCCAAGCTGCCGGCCAATGACCTTGGTGTATATATTAAGAACCGTGTACGTCTCTGCGGCGTCAGCGATGACTATCTGGTATATGACGATGATAAGGATGCGAGACTGGGCGTGTACTATTATGAGAATGGCGCTTATCCGAGAAAACCCCGTATTGTCTATGACCGTAAGAATACTTCTATCAATAAACTGAGTGTTGCGGACTATGATGACAGCCTGTATAGTGATACCCGTTGCTTCCATACCAGCGGCATTACACTGGCGTTGAGCCCCGAACTGAGAGCAACCGCCATTGAGATGATCAAGCGTTTCAAGGCGCAGGGAGCCATCATCTCCTTCGATGTGAACTTCCGCGGCAATCTGTGGACCGGTGCTGAGGCGAAGGAATGCATCGAATCCATTCTGCCTTATGTTGATATCTTCTTCTGCTCCGAGGACACCGCACGCCTGACTTTCCTGAAGGAAGGCGATGCCAAGAGTATTATGAAGAGCTTCACGGAGGAGTATCCGATCTCCATCGTGGCATCCACACAGCGTATCGTACATAGCCCGAAGCGTCATACCTTCGGTTCTATCATTTACAGTGCCAAGGACGATACTTATTATGAAGAAGCGCCTTACACCGATATCGAAGTCGTAGACCGTATTGGAAGCGGTGACGCTTATATCTCAGGTGTCCTGTACGGACTGCTGGCACATCCCGGCGAGTACCAGAGAGCACTGGAATACGGTAATGCCATCAGTGCCCTGAAGAATACCATCCCCGGCGATCTGTTATGCACTGACCTGAAGGAGATCCAGGGGATCATCAAGGAGCATAAGTCCACCGGACGCATTGCGGAGATGGATCGCTAAAGCATTTCCCCTTCTTATCTGATCAAAGAAATAGAACAGACAAAGCTCTGTCATGTCAATTTAAGTGCATGACAGGGCTTTGTCTGTTTATTTTTAACAATAATAAGCCTAAAATATATTAAAAAGTCTGCTATACAAGATTAAATTAGTTTGATATACTAAAGATTGATATAGTACTAAAAGCAGGATGTTATCAGATGGAAGATTTGAGAAACAGAAGGGAGACAGCAATTTGGAAAAGGAAGACCGTATCCGGCAGAAAGAACAATGGAAACAACTGTCTCCTTCTGAAAAATGGCAGTATTTTATAGACTATTATCTGCGGGTTACCATAGGCGTGACAACGGGAATCGTCATTCTGATCTTCCTGATCGTGCATTTTGCCACCAAGACAAGCTTCGTCATGGGAGTCATGGCAGTGAATACGGACGGAGAGCACATCGAAGCCACCGGTCCGGATTATTTTACAGATTTCCTGCGGGAACACGGTGTGATGTCCAAACGGGATGTGGTGAACCTGAATTATACGATCTGGATCGATCCGAACTCGGATTCCGACGTGGATTCCACGAATCTCAGCACGATCCAGGTATTGTTCATGACCCGGTCGGTGGATGTGTTTTTTTCTGACGAAGAGTTTTTGAAGCTCATGGGCGGCACGGATTATCTGGTGGATTTAAGGGATTATCTGCCTCAGGAGCTATTGGACAGATATGAAGATCAGCAGATCAAAGTGTTAAATACCATGACGGGAGAGACGATCGTGGCAGGGATCTGGCTGGAAGATAATGCCTGGGTGCAAAAGACCGGCTGGTATGAGCACACGGCAGCGGTAGGACTGGCGGATGGCATGAAAAACCCGGAACTGGCGGTGGCGCTGTTGGAGGAAATATTGAATGCGGAATAAGGATGAAAAACATTACCGGGGCATAGAAAAGCTGACGGACAATCCGTTTTTAAATCTGTATCATATCGATGCACTGGGGCGGGACGGCATGCCGTTTCACTATTATTTTGCTTCCCGCAATGGTGAGGATAATATCAAACATAAGACTCATAGCCTGCGCCCCGAAGGTATGGCGGTCTATGCGGTAACGGAGGATGGACAACATCTGGTACTGGTGCGGCAGTACCGTTACCCCATGGACGATTATCTCTATGAACTGCCAGCAGGATTGATCGAGCCGGGAGAGACGGCTTCGGAGGCTGCCTGCCGGGAGATGATCGAGGAGACCGGTTGGAAACTGAAGGTATATGAAGGCGGGGAGCCGGCATTCCGCAGAGGCTTTTTCCTGGCGCAGGGGCTGACGGACGAGAGCGGTAGTATGATCTTCGGCACGGTGACGGAGCAGGTGGGACAGCAGATGGAGAACACTGAGGATATTCAGGTGATCCTGGCGGACAGACAGGAGGTACTCCGGATCCTGAGACAAGAGCGGGTATCCATGCGCTGCGGACTGATGCTGATGCAGTTTTTGAAGGCAGAAACGGAAGCACCGTTTGATTTTTTACATTTGTGACAGATATATCAACAGAAAGCATAAAAGACAGGGGCGCACTTGCCGCTCGGAGAAGTTTGGAAATGACGATTTTTAGAAAAATTTTTATTCCGGAAAGAAAGAGGTAAAAGTATGGCAATCAGATACATAGAACAGGACAGAACCTTCTGGCTGGATACAGAACACACCAGCTACATCATGGCTGTTGTGGATGAGGAGAATTTTGTGGGGCATGTATACTACGGTCAGAAATTGCAGTATACCGAAAATGCACCGGCTCCGTTATATTTAATGCGTACGGGGGAGGCACCCTTCGTCCCGTCACAGAACAACAGAGAGCGTGTGGCATTCCTGGATTCCTTCCCCATGGAGTATCCGGGGAACGGGTTAGGAGACTACAGAGAGAGTGCTGTCTCCATCCGGACCGTGGGAGGACATGTGGGAGTGCAGCTAAATTACGTCTCCCATGAGATCGTAAAGGAGAAGCCCGCGCTTCCCGGGCTGCCTTCTACTTTTCCGGGAGAGGAGGATTGCGACACCCTGATCCTGCACCTGGAGGACCAGACGACCGGTTTGACGGCAGAACTGATCTATACTACATTTGAAAAAGTAGATGTGATCACCCGCAGTGTAATCCTGAAAAATACAGCAGAACAGCCGATTTATCTGACAAAAGTTATGTCTGCCTGCCTGGATCTGGATTGCACGGATGAAAAGTATGACATCCTTACCTTGCACGGTTCCTGGGGGAGAGAACGTCAGATGGAGAGGAGAAGCCTGATGCATGGTAAGCAGAGCGTTGGGTCTGTCAGAGGAGAATCCTCCCACCAGGAGCATCCGTTTATTGCATTGCTGTCAGAAAATGCAACGCAGGATACCGGTGAAGTCTACGGCATGCATTTTGTATATTCCGGTAATTTCCTGGCACAGGCAGAGCTGTCACAGTTCGACTCCATCCGTATGACTATGGGGATCCATCCGGAGAATTTTGTATGGAAACTGGAGCAGGGAGAAAGCTTTGCTGCGCCCGAAGTAGTAATGACTTATTCTTCAGAGGGGCTTAGCGGTATGACACATCATTATCATGATATGTACCGCGAGCATCTGATCCGTGGAGAATACCGGGATAAAAAGCGTCCGATCCTGATCAATAACTGGGAAGCTACGTACTTTGATTTTAACACCGATAAATTATTAAAGATTGCAAAGCAGGCATCAAAGCTTGGGATCGAAATGTTGGTCATGGACGATGGTTGGTTCGGACACCGTAATGATGACAGCACGAGCCTGGGTGACTGGAAGGTCAATGAGCAGAAGCTTCCGGGAGGTCTGAAACTTTTGGTGGATCAGGTAAATGCCATGGGACTTAAGTTCGGTATCTGGTTCGAACCGGAGATGATCTCGCCGGATTCGGATCTGTACAGAGAGCATCCCGACTGGGCAATCTCCATTCCGGGCCGTGTAGGAAGCCTGTGCCGGAATCAGTATGTACTGGATCTGTCCCGGAAGGAAGTCAGAGATCATGCTTTTGAAAGCGTGGCGGCAGTGCTGCACAGCACCAATATCGAATATGTGAAATGGGACATGAACCGTCAGCTGTCGGATCTGGGCAGCGTGGAACTGCCTGCGGATCGTCAGGGAGAGTTGTACCACAGATATGTGTTGGGGGTATACGAACTGCAGGAGAGACTGCTTGCGGAATTTCCTCATCTGCTCTTAGAGAATTGTTCCGGTGGTGGAGCAAGATTCGATCCGGGCATGCTGTATTATAGTCCGCAGATCTGGTGCTCGGATGATACGGATGCCATTGAACGGTTGAAGATTCAGGAAGGCACGATGCTGCTGTATCCATTATCCACTATGGGAGCCCATGTATCGGATTGCCCCAACCACGCCTTGGGAAGAGTGACACCTTTTGAGACCAGGGGTCATGTGGCACTGGCAGGCACCTTCGGCTACGAGCTTGATATCACGAAGATTCCTGAGGAGGACAGGCAGCAGATCCCTGCACAGACCGCTATGTATCACAAATACAACGATCTGATCCGCAGGGGAGATTACTGGCGGATCGCGTCATATTTAGAAAACGGCAGCTACGACTGCTACATGGTAGCTTCCAAGGATAAAAAGGAAGCGCTGATAACTTATGTACAGGTATTATCAAGACCGAATTTTCACAGCAGAAGAGTGCGTCTGAAAGGATTGTCACCGGAAAACCGCTACCGCATAGAGGAGACCGGAGAAGTACTCGGCGGTGATGTGCTGATGCAGGCCGGCATGTTAATAGCACCTTTGTGGGGTGACTACCGCAGCAGGCTGATCCATTTGACTGAGGCGTAAAACTGGGCAGGAGCATGCCTTGACAAAAGATTTTCAGATTACTAAGATTTAGGTAGGGTTGATGATTTAACGGAGATGACAGTGAAAATAGCGATAAGGAGTACGAAATTATGGCAAAAGCAGTAAAATTAGCAGATATCGCAGAACGGGTAGGGGTCAGCACGGTAACAGTGTCAAAAGCACTGTCCGGACAAAAAGGCGTCAGTGAGGAAGTAAGGGAAAAAATTCACAGTATTGCGGAAGAACTGGGTTATCAGCAGCCGTCAGCGGCAAGAAAAAGTCAGAACCAGAAGAGCTACAATATCGGCATTTTGATCTCTGAGAGATTTTTGGATAAATATGAGTCCTTTTACTGGCAGATGTATCAGTCGGTAGCTACCAGAGCCACAGCAAAGGAATGCTTTACCATGCTGGAGGTCATCGGAATGGCAGAGGAAGAGAATGGCAGATTGCCGAAGCTGGTACAGGAACGCAAGGTGGATGGCATTATCGTCATTGGCAAAATGATGGATGATTACCTGCAGCATTTGAATACAGAAGCTGGGATCCCTGTGATCTATCTGGATTATTATAACGGCAGAGAAGCCAGTGATTCCGTGATCTCCAACAGCTACTACGGAACCTATGAGCTGACCTATTATCTGTACCGGATGGGACACCGCAAGATCGCTTATGTAGGAACCCTGCTGGCCACCGAGAGCATTACGGACCGATATTTCGGTTATCAAAAGGCTCTTTTAGAGCTGGGACTGGAACAGAAGAAGGAATGGGTGCTGGATGATCGTCATATTGAGACCGGCAAGATCGATACGGTGAATATGTTGCAGCTTCCGAAGGATATGCCTACCGCATTCGTATGCAACTGCGATCTGACCGCCAGCTTACTCATCAAGAAGCTGAGAGAGAACGGATACCGTGTGCCGGAGGATATTTCCGTGGTAGGTTTTGATAACTACCTGTATCCCGGACTCAGTGATATCCGTATTACTACTTATGAAGTAGATATGGGAGAGATGGCGAGAAGAGCCATTCATAATATGATCAAGAAGATCACCAGTGATAATTTCAAAGGGGGAGTCACCGTGGTGGAAGGCCGACTGGTGCTGAAGGACAGTGTGTCTCACGTATAGACTGCGGCGCGTTCTGCCGGTAGACAAAGGGTGTGACACCAGTGTGCTTTTTGAACAGGTGGATGAAATGATTGGTATTGTCGATGCCTACCATAGACCCCACCTCGTGGATCGGATCATCCGTAGATAGGAGCAGCGATATGGCTGCTTCTATTTTTTTCTCCTGAAGATACTGGAGCGGAGAAATATGGAAAACAGAGGAGAATTCCCGGCACAGGCGGTAGCGGCTGATGCCTAAAGCCTGCTCAAAGTATTCCAAAGAGTGATTTTCTGCATAGTTTTCCTCAAAATCCGCTTTCATGGACAGCAGATAAGCAGGAATGGGCTTCGCATCCCGGGAAACGGACAGGGCAGACAATGCCAGCTCGGTGAACATGCCGGTCAGCTCCCTATGAATCTGCAGCTGCTCTGCGGGGGTCGGGGTAAAGGGAAATTTTGTTAGCTGCTGCATGCGCTGTGAGACACAGGAACCGATGGGAATCGGATAACAACAGGTAAAATAAGCTTCAAATATGCTATAATAAGAAGAAAGTTCCCTTCCACTTAAGAAAAACATCTGAAAGCGCCACTTTCCCTGCAACAGCCGGAGGGAGAAACCCTGACTGCAATCTAAGAACAACAGATGCTCGTGATCCAGGATCACCTCATTGTCCCGGGTGGTAAGGAGAGCACTACCCTCTAAGGTGTAGAGCAGCAGATAAGAAGGAAAGGGGTTCCATTCATAATAAAAGGGATTTAACAGGCGGAATTCCCCACCGGCCAGAGGCAGTAAAAAGCCTTTGTCTTCCAGGGATACTTTGTAGATCTGTCCCAGTAGGATCTCTGGGGAACGTTGTCCCTCCACATCGGAGGAAGTGTGCTTCAATGCGTTAAGAAAAGTGGTGGAAATGTTCATACAAAAACCTTGCCTTTCCGCAAGCTTCAAACTTTGGCTGCTTTAGCAGCTTGTGCAGGAACAAAACTTCATGTGAAAAATTTGTTTTTCACATTAGAAACATGCTTTTTTGAAAAAATGAAGTAAGCTTAAATACATTATAAACCATTATTTAAGCTATTTCAATGTCAAAGGATGTAAAGAAAGAAAAATTAGTTAATTAAATAAGCTAATTTAACTCAAATCAATTGTTTTAATTGTATAATATATACAAAACATAGGAATAAAACTTGTGAAAATAGAAGATAATAACGAAAATGACAAGAATAAGAGATTAAAAACAAGAATAGTTGATGATTAATTAATATAATTATATATAATTAAATTAAGTTACAAAACAGTAAACGCTATCAAATGTAACAAACATTATTAAGGAGGATTTCATTATGAAGATGAAAAAGTTTTTAGCTCTTTCCACAGCATCTGTCATGGCATTGTCCATGGTCGCATGTGGAAGCACCGACAATGGCGCAGCTGAGAGCACCGCAAGCAACACACCTGCAACAGCAGAGGCTTCCACCGTGGCTGCTACGGAAGCAGACGAGATAACCGGTCTGAATTACGCAGAGCTTACTTTGGGTGAGGATTACACCGACATTACCACGACCATTAAGGTCCTGACTAACCGTACCGACCTGTTAGAGGACGGCGCAGCAGTTCCTTTCCAGACATACATCGATGCATTCAATGCAATCTATCCTAACATCACTGTTGATGTAGAAGGTATCACCGATTACGCAAGTGACACATTGCTTCGTCTGCAGGGCGGTGACTGGGGCGATGTTATGTTTATCCCCGCAGTTGACAAGGCTGACTTAAGCACATACTTCCTTCCTCTTGGAACTACTACCGAGATGGACGGACAGCTGAACTACTACAACCAGATGTACGAAGGCACTGTATACGGTGTTCCTTACACCGCAGGTGTTAGCGGTGGTATCGTATATAACAAGGCAGTATTCGAAGCAGCAGGAATCACTGAGATGCCTAAGACTCCCGAAGATTTCATCGCAGCATTAAAGCAGATCAAAGAGTATGACAGCTCCATCATTCCTCTGTACACCAACTACGCAGCTGGCTGGGCAATGGGCGGACAGTGGGATCCCGCTATCAGCGGCAGTGCTACCGGAGACAGCACTTATATGAACCAGAAGTTACTGCACACAGCCAATCCTTTTGCTGATCCCGGCGACGGAACAGGCGCTTACAACGTATACAAAGTAATGTACGATGCAGTTGCTGAAGGCCTTACCGAGGAAGACTACTCCACCACGGACTGGGAAGGTTGTAAGGGTATGATCAACAATGGTCAGATCGCTTGCATGGTTCTTGGCTCCTGGGCAGTTCCTCAGATGAAGGAAGCCGGTGACAACGCTGACGACATCGCTTATATGCCTTTCCCTATTACCCTGACCAGCGGTAAGCAGGCAGCATCTGTAGGCCCTGACTACAGCTTTGGTATCAATGCAAACACCACCGAAGACAATCAGGCAGCAGCTCTGTGCTTCGTTAAGTTCATGACAGAAGAATCCGGATTCTCCTATGACTGCGGCGGACTTCCCGTTGCTATCAAGGATACCAGATTACCGGATTTCTACGCAGCATTCAAGGGTATCGACTTTGTAGTGGATGAGCCTGCGATCGAAGGCGAAGAGGATCTGTTAAACGAGCTGAATGCTGAAAGTGGTCTTAACATCAACAACAACGGTGAGACCAAGCTGCAGGAGCTGGTAGAGTGTGCAGCAGATGGCTCCAAGACCTACGATGAGATCATCGACGAGTGGAACGAAGAGTGGACTTCCGCACAGGAGAGCTGTGGTGTAGAGATCCAGTAATTAATAGGTAACTAATTTAATCTTCTGAAGTGAGAGGGAACCATTTATCCGGTTCCCTCTTATCTAAGAGAGAAGGGCATGGAGGTATTTCGATGGGTGCAGAGACAATGAAGAAAACAAAAAAACCCTTCAGCATGAAAAAATGGGTAAAGAGCAGGAACGGACAACAGACCATCGTCATACTGTCCTTCATGATCATTCCCCTGCTTTTGCTGTTCGTGTTCACCTATCTTCCTTTTGGAGAGATGGTAAAATTCAGTTTTTATAAAATGAAATATGCTACCCCGGTAGACAAAAGACAGTTTGTAGGATTTCGGAACTACATCGACGTATTTAAGAAAGATGAATGCTTCAGTGCTTTGAAGCTGAGCCTTTATTACATGGCAGGCGCCATGGTGCAGCTGGTACTTGCGTTGTACCTGGCAACGATCCTTAGCTTTAAGACCAAGTTTGGCAATATGTTCAAGGGATTCATGTTCTTCCCTTATCTGATCAGTGGTATTGCCATTGGATTTATCTTCAAATTCTTCTACACCAGAGGATTTGTATTCGATACGGTATTACAGTGGTGTGGATTTAACTTAGAAAGTCTTCCGTTCTGGCTGAAGGACAAGAGCGTTAACAATATCTCTTTGGTGGCTTCCTCGGTATGGCGTTATTACGGCAACAACATGGTACTCTTCATCGGTGCCATCATGTCCGTGGACTCCGAGATGTACGAGGCAGCAGAGCTGGACGGTGCCAATAAATTCCAACAGTTTATACATATTATTTTACCCAGCATTAAGACCATCGTTACGCTGAACGTGATCCTGTCTATCACAGGCTCCCTGAGTGCTTTCGATCCTCCCTACGTTATCACCAAGGGTGGCGGCGGAACCGCAACCTACTTCGTATTGATGGACAAGATCGCACATACCAACCAGCAGGTAGGTCTGGCGTCTGCTATGGCGGTGGTACTGTTACTGATCATTTTTGCAGCAACAATTTTACAAAAGCTTTTCTTCAAACTGGTATTTAGAAGCTCCGATGCGGATAATGAAGAATATACCAGAAGAAAACGGCTCAGAAGAGAGAGAAGATGGAAGAAGGAGGCAGTGTAAAATGGCAAAGATGAAAACTAACCACAAACATTACAGCGCAGGCGCTGTCATCTGGATCGTTATTAAGTATTTCAGCCTGGTATTCTTCTCCTTCGTGGCACTTTTGCCCATCGTATCCTGCGTCATCACGGCGTTCAAGACCGATGCAGAGTACCAGAGCACCAATGTAATGACCCTGCCGGAAAGCTGGCTGAACTTCCAGAACTTTATTGATGCTTTTAACCGCGCCAACATGGGCAGAGCATATCTGAATTCAGCGATCATCCTGGTATTTGTACTGTTAGGCTCCGTCCTGGTGGGAACACAGCTCGCTTATGTACTGAACCGGTTCAAGTTTCCCGGCAACGGACTGATCCGCAGCCTGTTCCTGTTCGCAACCCTCCTTCCCGGAATTGCCATGCAGGTATCTGTGTATCAGATCATGAGTAACCTTGGATTTATCAATCATCTGTATGGTTATATCATTATGAGTATGGGTACGGATGTTATCTCCATCTACATCTTCATCCAGTTCATGGAAAACATTTCGGTATCGTTGGATGAATCTGCATTTATCGACGGAGCCTCCTATTTTACCATTTACTGGAAGATCATTCTTCCGCTTCTGAAACCCGCTATCGTAACTTCGATGGTGCTTAAGGGAGTAGGCGTATATAACGAGTATTATTGCGCCAGTCTGTATCTGCAGGACAAGAGGACTCTCGGTGTGGTAGCAACCTCCCTGTATACCTTCACCGGACCTCTTGGAAGCAAATACAATCTGATCTGTGCAGGTGTACTGATGTCTCTGCTGCCCGCTCTGATCGTATTCCTGCTCTGTCAGAAACAGATCTACAGTGGAATCACCTCCGGCGCTGTCAAGGGTTAATACAAAGGAGAGTGCGGAACATGATGAACATAGAAACAATGAAAATGCGGGAAGAAATTAAAAACCATCTGACAGAGGGGATCATTCCTTTCTGGAAAGGAATGAGAGATGACGAGTTCGGCGGCTATTACGGCTACCTGGATTATGATCTGAATCTGGATAAAAAGGCAGAAAAGGGCTGTATCCTGAACAGCAGGATCACTTGGTTCTTCTCCAATGCGTATACACTGTTAAAAGACGAAAGCCTGCTTGATGAGGCAAAGCACGGATACGCTTTCCTGAAAGACTATTGTCTTGACAAAGAATACGGCGGAATCTACTGGTCCTTAAATTACGACGGAACACCGAAGGATACCACAAAGCATACGTACAATCAGGCATTCTGCATTTATGCACTATCCTCCTATTATGAGGCAAGTGGTGACGCAGAAGCACTGGAACTGGCGAAAAAGCTTTTTACATTGATCGAAACAACCTGTATGGATGAGGTGGGCTATCTGGAAGCATTCACCAGAGACTTTAAACCGGAATCCAATGAGAAATTGTCGGAGAACGGTGTCCTGGCAGACAAGACCATGAACACCCTGCTTCATGTATTTGAAGCTTATACGGAGCTGTACCGGGTATCCGGTGATGAAAAGGTGCGCAGACGCCTGCTTTGGATCATGGATCTGTTCGCTGAAAAGGTTTATAATCCCAAGCTGCACAGACAGGAAGTGTTCTTTGATAAGTATTACAATACCATTCTGGATCTGCATTCCTATGGTCACGATATTGAGACCGCCTGGCTGATCGACAGAGGCTGTAAGGTACTGGATGATCCGGAACTGACACAGAAGATGCATGTCATCACCAAAGACCTTACCGCGCAGATCTATAAGGTGGCATTCGACGGACACTCTCTGGCAAACGAATGTGACAGAGGTGTCGTGAATGTGCACAGAGTCTGGTGGGTACAGGCAGAGACTGTGATCGGTTTCTTAAACGGCTATGAGAAAGAGCCGGAGAAGAAGGAATATCTGGAAGCAGCCGAGAAGGAATGGGCATTTATCCGGGATCATGTGATCGATAAGAGAGCCGGTTCCGAATGGTTCTGGGAAGTGGATCCGGAAGGAAATCCCTATCCCGGCCGTCCTATCGTGGAGCCTTGGAAGTGCCCTTACCATAACGGCAGAATGTGCATGGAGGTTATGAAGAGATGTTAGAGCGTTATTACATAGAGAAAGAGAAGCAGGAGAAATTGCTTTCCCGTAAAAATGTAAAGTCCGATTTCTACAACGGTATTTACGACCGTTATGAATATCCGGTTCTGACCAGAGAACATATTCCCCTGACCTGGAGATATGATCTCAATCCCAAGACCAATCCCTATTTCATGGAGCGTCTGGGAATCAATGCGGTCATGAATTCCGGAGCCATTGAATTAAACGGCAAGTATTATCTGGTAGCCCGTATCGAAGGCAACGACAGAAAGTCTTTCTTTGGTGTGGCGGAGAGTGACAACGGTGTCGATGGATTCCGTTTCTGGGATTATCCCATTCTGTTAGATGACACCTGCCCGGAAGAGACCAATGTCTATGACATGCGTCTCACCAAACATGAAGATGGTTACATCTATGGTGTGTTCTGTTCCGAAAGCAAGGATACTTCCGTAAATGATCTGTCCGCAGCAGTAGCGGCTGCAGGCATTGTAAGAACCAAAGACTTAAAGCACTGGGAGAGACTGGAGAATTTAAAGACCCTTCGTTCTCCCCAACAGAGAAATGTAGTGCTGCATCCGGAATTCGTGGATGGCAAATATGCCTTCTACACCAGACCGATGGATGATTTCATCGAGACCGGAAGCGGCGGAGGAATCGGTTTCGGACTGTGCGACGACATTACTCATGCAGTGATCGACGAAGAGCGCATGACCAGTCTGCGTAAATATCACACCATTACCGAGGCCAAAAACGGTGCGGGCGCTACCCCCATCAAAACAGACAGAGGTTGGATACATATCGCACATGGAGTACGTAATACCGCAGCCGGTTTACGTTACGTCATTTATGCCTTTGCCACGGACTTAAAAGATCCGGCAAAAGTGATCGCAGAGCCTTCGGGTCTGCTGATCGGTCCCAGAGGGGAAGAGAGAGTGGGAGATGTTTCAAACGTAGTATTTACCAATGGCGCAATCGCGAATGAGAAGGGGGAAGTCTTTATCTACTATGCATCCAGCGATACCCGCATGCACGTAGCGACTACTACCATAGATAAGCTTGTGGATTATGTATTCAACACCCCTTCCGATCCCGGAAGAAGCGTGGAATGTGTGGCACAGAGATGTGAACTCATTCACAAAAATGAAGAGTTCTTAAAACAGGAAGCAAGATAAATAATACAGAAATGAGGTAACCTGAATGAGCAAGGTTAAGATGATCAGCCCTGCAGTACCTAATGTACCCTGGCAGGATAAACCCGAAGACCATACCGGAGCACCGGTATGGAGATATAGTGAGAACCCTATTATTGGCAGAAATCCTGTAAAAGGAGTAGCCAGAATCTTCAACAGTGCCGTAATGCCTTACGGTGATGAATTCATCGGCGTGTTCCGTGGGGAACAGGTCAACGGTATTCCTTATATCTACATGGGACGCAGCAAAGATGCAATTCATTGGGATTTTGATAAAGATAAGATTCAGTTTGTAGATGAAGAAGGCAAGCCATTTATGCCGATCTACGCTTATGATCCCAGACTGGTGAAGGTAGAAGATACCTATTACATCATCTGGTGTCAGGATTTTTACGGTGCAGCCATCGGTATTGCGAAAACTACGGATTTCAAGACGTTTACCAGAATCGAGAATCCGTTCCTCCCCTTTAACCGTAACGCCGTACTGTTCCCCAGAAAAGTACACGGTAATTTCATGATACTGTCCCGCCCTTCCGACAGCGGACATACGCCCTTCGGTGATATTTTCGTCAGTGAGAGCCCCGATATGGTATTTTGGGGCAAACACAGACATGTGATGGGAAAGTCTTCCGAATGGTGGGAGTCCTTGAAGATCGGTGGCGGTGCAGCTCCCATTGAGACCTCTGAAGGGTGGCTGCTGTTCTATCATGGTGTGAGCGGAACCTGTAATGGTTATGTCTATTCCATCGGTGGAGCAATCCTGGATATTGACAACCCGTCCATCGTAAAATATCGTTGTGAGAACTTCCTGCTGACACCGGAAGAGTGGTATGAGGAGAGAGGATTCGTACCGAATGTATGCTTCCCCTGCGCTACCATTCATGATTCCGAGAGCGGCAGGATCGCCATTTACTATGGCGCAGCAGACAGCTACGTAGGGCTGGCGTTTACGACCATCGATGAAGTGGTTGACTATATCAAAGAACACAGCGTGGTCACAACAAGCGATACAGAAGAAGGCAGAAGATAGAATCGAGGGACCCGCGATGAGCGGGTCCTTTTTAAGTGATGGAGACAGCGTATGATGGAAAAAGAGGAATTGCAGGCCAGAGTGGAGACAACGGAAAGCTTTTCGATAAAACTGGAACAGATCCTGCCCTGGCAGGACGGTCAGTATGCAGAGGTATTTCTGGGCATCCGGGATTACGATAAGATTTCCGCGAAGATGAGCGAGGAAGTGAAAAACAGCCTCCTGTACTATTTGGGGACGCACATTCAAAAACACCTGAAAGGACAGGAAATGGTGTGTCATTTGAAAAAGGATGAGTTCCTATTGCTATTGGACAATCACGTGGAAGCAGCACCGGAGAAGATCGGTCACATTATGATCATGTTTGAAGCCATGATCGGGGATAAATATCCGGATGTTCCCATCAAACTTTACAGTGGTATTTATTATCTGGAATCCAGGGGATACCGGCCGGAAGAGATTTTCCGGATCAGCAAGACTCTGAAAAACAAGGCGAAACGTTATTGCACTCTGGAAAACAGCATCTATGAGAACCGCAAGAGTGCGGGGAACATCATTGATAAAGAAGCCGGAATCCTGAACCGGGGCAACCTGACCAGACTGAAAGGTTTTATGAATCGTGCAGCCAAAGGAGAGCGGCTTACGGTAGGCTTTATCGGCGGTTCCATTACCCAGGGATTTTCCGCTACGGATCCGGAAAAATGTTATGCGGCAAGGACGTTTGGCTGGCTGAAAAAGGTATTTCCCAATACGGAATTTGATTATGTGAACGCCGGAATCGGAGCTACCGATTCCCAGTTCGGCGCGGCGAGAGTACAGGAAGACCTGCTTCCGCGGCTGCCGGATCTGGTATTTGTAGAGTTTTCCGTGAACGATCACAGTACGCCGCATTTCTGCGAGACCTACGAAGGCCTGGTGAGGCAGATTTATGGCAGTGCGAGCGCACCGGCAATGGTGCTGATCCATAATGTCTATTATGATACTGGTAAAAGTGCTGCATACTATCATGCGCAGATCGGGAGACATTATGATCTGCCCTGCATCAGTATGCAGAACAGCATCTATCCCGCTGTGGCGGCCGGAAGACTGCCGGCAGAGAAGATTACGGCAGATTTTCTCCATCCCAATGATCTTGGTCATGAATTCATGGCATCTGTGATCACGAATTTCCTGGAAAAGGTAATCCATGATAAAACGCAAGAGCCGCAGGAAATTTTTCCGGCTCCGCTGACAGAAAATGCCTATGAGCATTGCGTGAGACTACAATATTTTAATTCCACACCGGAGAAGAGCGGTTTTGAAGAAGATATGACACCGCAGAGAGATATCACGGATATTTTCCGAAACGGATGGAGCGCCGGGGAAAAAGGAGCTTATCTGGAGTTCACTTTCCGGGGGACCGGTGCCGCCGTGCAATACCGCCGAGTGAAGGACGGACCTGCACCCATTGCCACGGCAGTGGTGGATGAGAACCCTGAGACGGCGTGCGTGTTGGACGGAACCTTCGATGAGACCTGGGGAGACAAAATGCAGCTGACAACGGTGGCAGAGCACCTGCCCTATGGGGAACACCGGGTACATGTGGAGATCACGGAGACCCATGCGGAAGACAAGGCAGAGTTCTATCTAGTGTCGGTGATCGTGTCCGGGGTGAGGGAAGAAGGTAACACGAAATGATTGACAGCACCGTAATGTTGAGCTATTAGTATAAATAAAAATGTATCACGGACAGATTCAAAGAAAGCAGGAACAGGAGCATGAATAAAGATATTATATTTTTAAATCCGGTGTGTACCCACAATATCTGGGGCGGTACCAGGTTAAACAGAGAATTTGGTTATTCCATCGAAGGAGATGACATCGGCGAGTGCTGGGGCATCAGCGCCCATCCGAGTGGAGATGATACCGTGAGAAACGGAGCCTTTCAGGGAATGAAGCTGTCAGAACTGTGGGAGAAGCACCCCGAGCTGTTCGGAAACACGGGAATGGATCGTTTCCCTCTGCTGGTCAAGATCATTGATGCGAAGGACGATCTCAGCATTCAGGTGCATCCGGATGACGCTTATGCGAAGGTACATGAGAACGGATCCCTGGGCAAAACAGAGTGCTGGTTCATCTTAGACTGTAAGGAAAATGCTACGCTGGTGGTTGGACACAACGCGAAGACCAGGGAAGAACTGGAGCAGATGATCCAGGAAGGAAAGTGGAAAAAGTTCATCCGTGAGATCCCTATTAAGCCCGGTGACTTCATCCAGATTGATCCCGGTACCGTACATGCCATTAAGGGCGGTACACTGCTTCTTGAGACCCAGCAGAGCAGCGATATTACCTACCGGGTGTATGATTATGACCGACTGAGTAACGGCAAGCCCAGACAGCTGCACATCGCACAGAGTATCGATGTGATCACGGTTCCCGCAAAATCCGCAGAGAACAGTGTGGTGCATACCGAGAAGAAGGACGATGCCATTCAGCAGCTGATCCAGTGCCCTTACTACACCGTATACCGCATTGATGTGGAACACCGTGTGGAGACCTGGCAGGATAAGCCTTTCGTCCTTATGAGCGTGGTAAAGGGAGAAGGCACCCTGAACGGTACTCATTTAAAAAAGGGCGATCATCTGATCCTGCCCGACGGCTACGGCAAAGTAGAATTACAGGGCAGGATGCAGATCATCGCATCTACGATCTAAGTTTACAGCAGATAAAAATCCGGTAAATGATAGCTGTCTTCAAAACTGATTTATCTTCCAAGTACAACAGATAGCTTGATTTTTTTTTCTGTTTCGCTCAGGTCGAGATCACCGCCGTCGGAGACGGTCACGCGCAGCTCATAGAGCACGCCGTCTGTCAGCTCCGTCACATTTGCTCCGGTCTCGTCTGTGAGCGACCACAGTTCAGAGCCAACCTTTTCCAGCTTGCCGTCTGCACCATAGGCGTAGAGCGTCAGATCGGAGGCACTGCCGGACAGGTTGTTCATGCGGAAGGCTACCATGGTGTTGGGATGCACGTTGCAGATGGTCGCAGTGTTGTGCCAGCTTGCAACCGTACCTTCACCGCCATCCTGCGCAAACTGATCCTGCGAAAGAACATTTCTTGCCGCCTGATCAAGATCAACCTCACGGTACGGAAGCTCGGGCAGGTACACAAAGCGATCCTGCAAACGCAGCAGTTCCAGATAGCCTGTCGGGCAGTAGAGCGTATTTCCGTTGCTGCCGGTGTACATGCCGATGGCCATATTATTGTAGCCGTATTTGTTGGACACATCCATCGTGAAGACGGTTTCGCCTGTTGCAAAGTCCAAAATAATGTACTGCCACATGCCGGTATCCAAATCCTGTACGTAACCGTAGATATAGCCTGTTGCAGTGGAGAGCTTCATGATCGCCGTGTCGCGCAAATCGTTCCGGCTCCAGACACTCTTCATTTCATAGCCATCGGCGGTTTTTAGGGTGTCCACCCGCTCAACGCCCGGGGCGATCATAACATTACCCTTCATCAGCCAGTTCTGGTCATAAATGTTGGCGTAGCTCTGAATCGAAGAGTCATTGTCAGGGTCGGCAAGACCTGCGTTACCAGCGCCGAACCAGTTGCAGACAATTGTGCTGACGGTGCCTTCACCGTCGTCATAAACGATTGCAGAGTTCTCAACCGCCACCTGATACCCATCGGGCAGATCATCCAAAACAGGCATGCTGGCTACGACCTCTCCGGTCTTCATGTCGAGCGCAAGAAGCTTAACGGGGTCTGCGTTGTCGGTGAACAGTACAAGGTTTGGTGTCAGTGTGGGCGAGCAGCCGCCACCCCAGGCAAGTCCGCCGCCGGTAGTCTTATCGCCATCATGACTGACCTTCGCACCGACACTCTCATATGGCGTGCACCACACAACGTTCACACCTTCTTCCGCGCGCAACAGATAGCAGTTCTGGTTCGTCAGAATGACCGCACCGTCTTTGGAGGCAGCAATGCCGTTTTCTGCGCCCTCGCCAAGGGGCAGCCCGTAAACAAAGACAGCCTTTGAAAGATCGGTTTGTTCGCCATTCAGAATCGATTCTATCGCTGTGTGGGCAATGTAGCCGAGAACACCCTGCTGCTGCCGCTCGGGATAGATTCGGAAGCCGCCGGTGGCGAAGCAAAGATTTCCGTCGTAGTCAAAGACCACGGACAGAAGGTTTTGTGTCAGCTCTTTGCCGAGCGCGGTCTCAGCAGCTGCCTTGATATCGATATCCAGAACCTTTTCAAATTCCGGAATGACGCTGCCATCTTCCTCTGTCGTACGCAGTATCAGTACATGGTTGTTGCTCGTCGGGCAGACGACACGGTTTTTAGAGTCAAGGAATGTGTAGGAACTCTGGATGACGTAACCGCCGCCATCATGTTGCATCGGTGAAAAATAGCCGAGCGTCTTCGTCTCTGTTGCATTCAGATCACGGATGGCGATGCCGCCGAGCAGTGGCACGACCGCGTGACCGTAGTTGTCAAAGTAAATCGCGGGTGAGGCGTTCGGGTTCGTTGTCTCAAAGGAAACATTGATTTCCGGATAGATGCCGAGCGGCAGAATTTCATCCGTTGAGTCGGTGTTGTAGCCGTCGTGATGGATGTTTGCATCACTTTTTGCCATATAAGGGTTTTCATCCACGTGTTTGGGTTGTAAAGCCTTCACGGGCAGTGCACCGGATAACGGTGCAGAAGATGTTGTTTCGTCCTCTGCCGGTGTGGGCGTTCCACCACAGGCCGCCATAGACAGGCACAGTGTTCCCGCCAGAAGAAAGCTAAATACAGAATAAATCTTTTTTCTCTTTTTCATCAATAATCCTCCTCATTGTTATGTTTGTTGTGATCCGCTCGGAATAAGGCAGACTTTTTTTTCCCATCTAACCATGTAGAAAGTCCCTGCTGAAACGCTTCTTCTGTTATTGGCTCTAACAGAAAATAGTCTACACGCAGCCGAAACGCATGTAGGGAAAAATCCAGATCGCTGCACCAGATGATGCGCATTTCGGGAAAAAGCGTCCGCAGATGCTCCACCGCATTCAACCCTGCTACCCCCGGAAGTGCGATCACAGTGCAGGTTGGCGCATTTATACGCGCCACATCAAAGAACAACTCCTGCCCACGGTAACAGTCCATTTTGGGAAACAGACCGCGTTCAAAGCAGAACCGTGAAAGCTGCTCTATATAAAAGGCTTCCTGTGTTTCACTACTTGTCAGCACGGCAATGTGGTACACGGCACTCCCTCCTTTCTGCCGTCATTGATGCTTTCTGCTTGTCAGTATACGGATATGCAAACGCTTTTCAAGCCGTTTGGCACGAAACCCTCAATTCCGTCACGAAATCTGAGTTTTTCATTGTGCCGGTGTTGGACAGGTATGATATAATTTAGTTGGAATTTTTTACAAAGGAGTCAGTCCGATATGAGAATAGCAATAGTGGATGATATCGAGACCGAACGTGCGCTGTTGAAAATGCGGCTTGAGCGACAGCTGAGCTTGTACGGTGTAGAGACGGAGATCTTAGAATTTGATAGCAGCGAGAGCTTTCTTGCAGCAGAAAAAGAACGGCACTTTACTGTGGCATTTCTGGACATTTACATGAAAGGATTAAGCGGCATGGATGCCGCAAAGGAACTTCGGAAGACGGATGCAGACTGCTTTCTGATCTTCACCACAACATCTACCGATCATGCACTGGAGGGCTTTCAGGTGCGGGCATTTCACTACCTCGTGAAGCCCTTTTCCGAGGGAGAACTTGCCGGTCTGGTTACTGAAATGCTCACTAAACTTCCGCGTCCGGAGCCGATTCTGACGGTGAAAGTCAGTGGCAGCGACGTTCGCCTTCGCTATAGGGACATTATCTATGCCGAGCATTTTGCTCATATGATCAACATTCGCACGACTGCCGGTAAAACGCTTGCCACGCGGCAAAGCTTTAAGGCATTTACCGAGCCGCTGAAAAAAGATCCACGCTTTTTTGTCTGCGGCCGCGGCGCGATTGTCAATTTAGAACATGCCGCTGATTTTCAGGCCGCCGCTTTCTGCATGACCGACGGCAGCCGCGTATATGTCAACCAGGAACTTTTGAAGCCTGCCAGGCAGGCATTTATGGAATTTCTGTTGCAAGGGGGTGTATGAGATGAAAGATATTCTGCGTCCGATCCTGGAGTTGTCCGTTGTACTCCCCGGTCTTTTACTTGCATATTTCCCTGTAAAATCCTATCTGAAGCAGTCCCCCGGAAAACTTGCCGCCCGGATTCTCCCACTGATGGCAGGATTGTGTATCGGTGCTGGGATCATCTGCTATCAGCTTCATGCTTCCACTACGTCTGCCCTGGCAGGGATCACATTGCTTGCAATTGGGCTATATACCGGAACACTAAAAATCTCCCTCTGGAAATCCGGAACAATTGCACTGACTGTCTGCGCAGTGTTTGCATGCATCAACAGCTTGTCCCGGGCTATCAGCGCTGCGATTGCTCTGCATATGCAGCTGCCACAGGACGAACCATGGTTCTGCCTTGCAGCCTGTGTATTTTATAATGTTGTTTGCTGGATTTTGGTGCTGACAGCGCTCTATCCGTCAACCCATGCAGTTCGTGTGATGGTCGAGGACGATAATTTTGCGCAAACATGGTATGTGTTCTGGGTTTTGCCGCTGGTGTTCATTTTTTTGAACCTTTTTATGATCCCGCGCTATCAGACGACGCTTAGGACCGGTCGTGTATTACAGGGCTATATTGTGATAAGTATTGCACTTCTTTTGCTTTTGCTCTGGTTCAACGCAATTTTCCTGCTAATGGCCACCAGTCTCAACCGCAACGCGAGATTACAGCAGGAAAACCAGCTTCTTTTCCTGCAGCAGCAACGCTATGAGAATCTCAAAGCTGCCATCGAAGAAGTGCGGCAGGCGCGGCATGATATGCGCCACCAACTGAATCAAATTTCCGCACTGGCTGAGACAGGCGATCTGGAGGGATTGAAAAGCTACCTTGAAAAAAACATTTCCCGCATCCCGAATCTCGGTATACATTTCTGCGAAAACCGCGCAGCAGATAGCGTCATCGGCTATTATTGTGCCCTGGCAAAGCGCGAAGACATTCCCTTTTGTGCAAAGCTCGATTTGCCGCAGACTCTTCCCATCGATGAGATCAACATGTGTCTGGTCTTGTCCAACTTGTTGGAAAATGCGCTCGAAGCCAGTATCCGCACTGCACCAGACAGACGGCAGATCAAAATCACTGCATATCTGCATGCCGGGCGGCTACTTCTGATCGAAGTTGAGAATGCCTATGACGGCGAAATCAGGGAGAAGGACGGTGTTTTCCAATCCTCCAAACGAAAGGGAAATGGCGTCGGCATCCAGTCTATCCAACATATTGCAGAAAAAAGCGGCGGTGCAAGTACATTTGCCTATCAGAATGGTGTTTTCTCCGCTAAAGTTATGCTCTGCGGATAAATGCATATTTCTGCCGGCCGGACCGCTGTGATGCATGCAGACACTGCGTGGTACACACGGAAGAAAAGGAAGATGCCATTCAGCAGCTGATCCGGTGCCCTTACTACACCGTATACCGTATTGATGTGGAGCATCGCGTGGAGACCTGGCAGGATAAGCCCTTTGTGCTGATGAGCGTGATAGAAGGTGAAGGCACCCTGAATGGTACTCATTTAAAAAAGGGAGATCATCTGATTCTGCCCGATGGATATGGTAAGGTGGAATTGCAGGGGAAGATGCAGATCATTGCGTCGACCATCTAGAAAATGAAAAGCGGCTCGCCGGAGCCGCTTATTTTTCATCAATCCTTTCAATTTTAAACACATTCAGCGTATCCACATCCGGGCAGGCAAAGATGGCAGTTCCCTTCGGATTTCCGGGAATTTCTCCGCCATACCGGAGAATATCTACATAAGGGAACGCCACATGCATTGCCATGGGGCATAAGTTACCGCGTTCTGTGTCGAAATCATAGGAATCGCCGATCTTGTGCCCTCTGTGGCAGCCTTTTGTTCCTTTTTGGTCAATTAACGTAATCTGAATCCTGGGTCTGCTCATTCGTCCAATACCTCCAGACAGGTCTCTAAGGGAATTCCCTTGAATTTATCTGCATTCTCAGCATTTTTCATAATCATTGTCCGCACGGCATCCATTGCCTTCTTCGTTGCGGTCTGCAGAGTCTTGCCACTCAATATTTTTGCCATAAAGATGGCAGAGAAGATATCGCCTGTACCCGGAAAACGAACCGGAATCTCATCAAAATCAATTTGAAAATACTTATTTTCTATATGGTCATACCCCATTACAGCTTTATTCACGGAATCCTTTACAATCGCACTGGTAATCACTACGGACTTTGCGCCCAATGCTCGCAGTGCATCAATCATTTTATGATAGTCTTCCTTGGTGATGCCGTCTGCTTCATAGGCGGTTCCCGTCAGATAACAGGCTTCCGTGTAATTGGGTACAATATAATCTGCCACGGAGATCAGCTTTCGCATCAGTTCCACCGTTTCTTCCGACATGCCATTGTACAGCTTTCCATCATCGCCCATGATGGGATCTGTGAATACAGTGACGCCTTTAGCTGCATTCTCGATGCAGAACTCCGTGATCATCTGCGTCTGCTCTTTTGATACGATAAAACCAGTGGAAATGGCATCAAACTGAAAATCAAGGGCTTTCCATACACCCAAAGTATTTTTCATATACTGAGTGGTATCCAGAATATCGAATTTTCCATAATCCAAAGTATTGGATACAATTGCTGTGGGGAGATTGTAAGTCTCGTATTTCAGATAGGACAAGTTTTCTCCTGTGCTCTCTGTAGTTTGCCGGACTTAAGTTTTATTATATACACTAACCGATTCGTGCGCTCATTAGCGAACGAATTATCCCGCGAAGCGGGATGTGAAGTGCGATAGCACGAATTCGTGAGCTTATGATATAATAAACTCACCGGACATCTTAAGGGGGATTGATAATGAACGATGCATGGTTAGATTTCGCAATCCGTATTCAAAGCATTGCGCAGGCGGGACTGCAATACGGAAAAGACAAATACGATAAAGAACGTTATGAAGAACTGCGCAGAATCTCGGCGGAAATGATTGCTGTAAAGACAGATATTCCCGTTGCCAAGGTTTATGACCTGTTTTGCAACGAAACAGGTTACCAGACTCCGAAAGTGGATACGAGAGCTGCTGTATTTGTGGATGGGAAAATTCTGCTTGTTCATGAAAACAACGGTACCTGGTCGTTGCCCGGTGGCTGGTGTGACGTTGACCAGTCGGTAGCTTCAAATACAGTAAAGGAAGTAAAAGAGGAAACGGGCTTTACTGTGACAGCGGAAAAGCTGATCGCTGTTCAGGACTGGCGTAAACATAATGTGACAAATTATGCATACGGCGTGGTGAAAATTTTCGTGCAGTGCAAATACGAAAGTGGTGAATTTGAAGACAATATCGAAACGACCGGCATTGCTTTTTTCGACAGGGACACGCTTCCCCAAAATCTTGCGGTGGAGAAATGTACCAGGGAGCAGATATTGATGTGTTTTGAGGCGCTGCGGAATCCGAATGCGCCGACCGCGTTTGACTAGATTCAATGAAAAGAGGGATTGATTTCTCAACCCCTCATAGTGTATAATCTACTTAGAAAGGTGGTCGGAAGTGAAAATTCCGATTTGCCCTCAGTTAAATGTTAGAAAAGAAATAGCATTCACTTTGGACGGTGGGATGCTATTTCTTTTTGTTATTATCGTCACCATGTCTGTCGATGTATGATAGAGCTGCAAAGACAACTAACAACAGAGTAAGTACTTCCATTGTATTCATGGGCATCCCCTCCTTTGTATTACTAGAGGGCATCTAACAATTGGAAAATCGCATCCGCTTTCGTTTCGATTACACAATAACATTATAACATAAATCGAACAAATGTTCAACTTGAAATATGGTGTCTTTCGGTGCAGTCTATCAATTCACTATGAAGTGATTGATACCGCCTTGTCTATGGTATATACTATGGATATACCGTATGCAAGGAGGCTTTTTTATGATAATCTATGATTTATCATAGATTATCATAAAAAGACATTGATTAAAAATAGACAGTAAAAGAGTGAGTTATATTATGGATACCATCAGAGGAAAATTTTTCAAACAGCATTTATTATCGGATCAATTCTTGGATCTGATCGAGAAGAACAAGCGCCCCATGGACGAGCTGATGTCTTATTATCAGTGTGCCATCATGGAGGTGGAGACGAAATTTAAAGTATTGAATCAGGAATATTCTCTGGAATATGACCGCAATCCCATCGAGGGCATCAAGACCCGAGTGAAGTCCTATGACAGCATCCTAAGGAAGATCCGCCGGAAAAATATTCCCATGACGTTGGAAGGCATTGAGGAGAATATCCGTGACATCGCCGGTGTCCGGGTCATCTGCTCTTTTCCGGATGATATATATGAGTTGGCGGAGAGCTTTTTACGACAGGATGATATCACCCTGATCGAGCGCAAGGATTATATAAAGAATCCCAAGGAGAGCGGTTACCGTAGCCTTCATCTGATCGTGCAGGTGCCGATCTTTTTACAGAATACGAAGAAGCTGGTCTATGTGGAGGTGCAGTTCCGCACCATAGCCATGGACTTCTGGGCGAGCCTGGAGCACAAGCTGCAGTATAAGAAAAACATCCCGGAAAGTCAGGCGAAGTTCTTAAAGGATGAGCTGTATGACTGTGCACAGCAGAGCGCAGCGTTGGATAAGCGGATGCAGAATATCCGGAATGTCATTGCGGAAAGTGAGACTGCAGAAGAGGAAAAACAGGATTTCATGCCGATCTTTTTGCGGGAAAACAAAGGGTAATTACGTAGCCTGAAGGTATGTAGATGATGGAAAGGCGAGAAGAATTGTATGAAGATCAGAGATATTTTAACACAGGATACAGCAACCATTTCTTTCGAGGTATTTCCTCCGAAGAAGAGCACGGATTTTGAAAATGTGGAGACTGCGGCACTGGGAATCGCGGCATTGCAGCCTGCTTATATGAGCGTGACTTATGGTGCCGGCGGTAGTACCAAGGGACATACCATTGCCTTGGCCGGAGATATTCAGAAGCAGTACAATGTGCCTACCGTAGCGCATCTGACCTGTGTCTGTGCTGACAGGAGCAGTATCGGCGCAGCTCTTACAGAAATGCAGGCAGCAGGGATCGAGAATATTTTAGCTCTGAGAGGAGATATTCCGAAGGATTTTGATGGGGAGGTATTTACAGATTTTACCCATGCATCAGATCTGGTACGCTTTATCAAAGAGAACGGAGATTTCTGCGTGGGTGGTGCCTGCTATCCGGAGGTGCATCCCGATTCTGCGAATAAGAATGCGGATATTCAGGGACTGAAGGAAAAGGTGGATGCCGGATGTGAGTATCTGACGACCCAGATGTTCTTCGACAACAATATCTTCTTCAACTTTATGTACCGTGTGCGGGAAGCAGGGATTACAGTGCCCATCGTTCCCGGCATCATGCCCATTACCCGCGGCGTACAGGTGAGAAATGCCGTAAAACTGTCCGGCTGTAATGTTCCCGAACGCTTCAAAAATATCGTAGACCGCTTCGGAGATAACCCGGAAGCCATGAAACAGGCGGGCATCGCTTATGCCACCGATCAGATCATCGACCTGCTGGCGAACGGAGTGAAGCATGTCCATGTCTATTCCATGAACAAGCCCGATGTGGCGGCAGGGATCCAGAGGAACCTTTCGGAGATTTTGAAGGCGTAAAGAATTTCTACTTTGGTAGATTAAAGCTGTCAGGTTAAAAAGAAAATATATGCTATAAACACAATTAAATAAAATGATGATTAAACGCTTAGGGAATGTTCTCTGAGCGTTTTTATTTGAAAAAATAGCATAACACAGCTTTACAAAAAATATAGTAGAGGATATAATTAGATATAAGATTTTACAACAAGGGGAGGAAAATATATGAATTATAAAACAGGCCTTGAAGATTTTATTGGAAAAGAATCCTTATCAAAGACATTAAGAAATGCATTGATTCCTACAGAGAGTACAAAGATCCATATGGAAGAGATGGGGGTCATCCGTGATGATGAATTGCGAGCAGAAAAACAACAGGAATTAAAGGAAATCATGGATGACTATTATAGGGCATTTATTGAGGAAAAACTTGGTCAAATTCAAGGAATACAATGGAATTCCTTATTCCAAAAAATGGAAGAAACGATGGAGGACATATCAGTACGAAAAGATCTTGATAAAATACAAAACGAAAAAAGAAAAGAAATCTGTTGCTATTTTACCAGTGATAAAAGATTTAAGGATCTGTTTAATGCTAAATTAATTACGGATATCCTTCCAAACTTTATAAAAGATAATAAAGAGTATACTGAGGAGGAGAAGGCAGAGAAAGAGCAGACACGGGTGTTATTTCAGCGTTTTGCTACTGCATTTACTAATTATTTTAATCAGCGGAGAAACAATTTTTCTGAAGATAATATTTCTACGGCAATAAGCTTTCGGATTGTAAATGAAAATTCGGAAATTCATTTACAGAATATGCGGGCGTTTCAGCGCATAGAGCAACAATACCCGGAGGAAGTCTGTGGAATGGAAGAAGAATATAAAGATATGTTGCAGGAATGGCAGATGAAACATATATATTTGGTAGACTTCTATGACAGAGTATTAACACAGCCAGGAATAGAATATTACAATGGCATTTGCGGGAAAATAAATGAACATATGAATCAATTCTGCCAGAAAAATAGAATTAACAAAAATGATTTTCGGATGAAAAAGCTACATAAACAAATACTATGCAAAAAATCTTCCTATTATGAGATCCCGTTTAGATTTGAATCAGACCAGGAAGTATATGATGCCTTAAACGAATTTATAAAAACAATGAAGGAGAAAGAAATTATTTGCAGATGTGTACATTTAGGGCAAAAATGTGATGATTATGACCTGGGGAAGATATATATTAGTAGTAATAAATATGAGCAGATATCAAATGCGCTATATGGAAGCTGGGATACTATAAGAAAATGTATAAAAGAAGAATATATGGATGCGCTGCCCGGTAAGGGCGAAAAGAAAGAAGAGAAAGCAGAAGCAGCTGCAAAAAAAGAAGAGTATAGAAGTATTGCTGATATAGATAAAATAATTTCCTTATACGGATCGGAAATGGATCGAACAATATCAGCAAAAAAATGTATTACTGAGATTTGTGATATGGCAGGACAAATTTCTACAGATCCGCTGGTATGCAATAGTGACATAAAATTGCTGCAAAATAAGGAGAAGACAACGGAAATCAAGACAATATTGGATTCCTTTTTGCATGTATATCAGTGGGGACAGACTTTTATCGTAAGCGATATAATAGAAAAAGATAGTTATTTTTATTCTGAGTTAGAAGATGTTTTGGAAGACTTCGAGGGGATTACAACGCTTTATAATCATGTTCGAAGCTATGTTACGCAGAAGCCATATAGTACAGTAAAATTTAAGCTTCATTTCGGCTCTCCTACATTGGCAAACGGATGGAGTCAAAGCAAAGAGTACGATAATAATGCAATTTTGCTGATGCGGGATCAAAAATTTTATTTGGGAATTTTTAATGTAAGGAATAAACCGGATAAACAAATCATAAAAGGCCATGAAAAAGAAGAAAAAGGAGATTATAAAAAAATGATTTATAATCTTCTTCCGGGGCCTTCAAAAATGTTGCCTAAGGTTTTTATTACTTCACGGTCAGGTCAGGAGACATATAAACCGTCAAAACACATTTTAGATGGATATAACGAAAAGAGACATATTAAGTCATCGCCCAAATTTGATTTGGGATATTGCTGGGATTTGATTGACTACTATAAAGAATGTATTCATAAACACCCTGATTGGAAGAATTACGATTTTCACTTTTCAGATACCAAAGACTATGAAGATATCAGTGGATTTTACAGAGAAGTAGAAATGCAGGGGTATCAAATTAAGTGGACGTATATTAGTGCTGATGAGATTCAGAAGCTGGATGAGAAGGGGCAAATATTTTTATTTCAGATATATAATAAAGACTTTTCCGTTCATAGCACAGGAAAAGATAATCTGCATACGATGTATCTCAAAAATTTATTTAGTGAAGAGAATCTCAAAGATATTGTTTTGAAATTAAATGGAGAGGCAGAATTATTTTTCCGAAAAGCAAGTATAAAAACTCCGGTTGTACATAAGAAGGGATCTGTTTTGGTAAATAGAAGTTATACACAGACGGTAGGTGATAAAGAAATCAGAGTTTCCATACCGGAGGAATACTATACAGAAATATACAATTATTTGAACCATATAGGAAGGGGAAAATTGTCTACAGAAGCCCAAAGATATCTCGAGGAACGCAAGATTAAAAGCTTCACTGCGACAAAAGATATTGTAAAAAATTATCGCTATTGTTGTGACCACTATTTTCTGCATCTTCCCATAACCATTAATTTCAAGGCAAAAAGTGATATTGCAGTAAATGAAAGGACTTTGGCATATATTGCTAAAAAAGAAGATATTCATATTATTGGAATTGACAGAGGGGAAAGAAATCTACTGTATATTTCTGTAGTAGATGTGCATGGGAATATACGGGAGCAGCGTTCCTTTAACATTGTTAATGGGTATGATTATCAACAGAAGTTAAAGGATAGGGAGAAGAGCAGGGATGCAGCAAGAAAAAATTGGGAAGAAATAGAAAAAATCAAAGAGTTAAAAGAAGGCTACTTATCCATGGTAATTCATTATATTGCGCAACTGGTTGTGAAATATAATGCAGTTGTAGCCATGGAAGACTTGAATTACGGATTTAAAACAGGAAGATTTAAAGTTGAGAGGCAGGTTTATCAGAAGTTTGAAACGATGTTAATTGAAAAATTGCATTATCTGGTATTTAAAGACAGAGAAGTATGTGAAGAAGGAGGAGTGTTAAGAGGTTATCAGTTAACTTATATTCCGGAAAGCCTTAAAAAAGTCGGGAAACAGTGCGGATTTATTTTTTATGTTCCTGCTGGATATACTTCTAAAATTGATCCAACAACAGGATTTGTAAATCTTTTTTCATTTAAGAATCTGACAAATCGAGAGAGCAGACAGGATTTTGTAGGGAAGTTTGATGAAATAAGATATGACAGGGATAAGAAAATGTTTGAGTTCTCATTTGACTATAATAATTATATAAAAAAGGGAACAATGTTAGCTTCAACAAAATGGAAAGTGTATACTAACGGTACGAGATTAAAGCGGATAGTTGTCAATGGAAAATATACAAGTCAATCGATGGAGGTAGAACTTACCGATGCTATGGAAAAAATGTTGCAGAGGGCAGGGATTGAGTACCACGACGGAAAAGATTTAAAAGGTCAAATTGTTGAAAAAGGTATTGAAGCCGAAATTATTGATATTTTTCGACTCACAGTTCAGATGCGGAACAGCCGAAGTGAGTCGGAAGACAGAGAATATGACAGGCTGATTTCTCCAGTATTAAATGATAAGGGTGAGTTCTTTGATACCGCAACAGCAGATAAAACTTTGCCTCAGGATGCAGATGCAAATGGTGCATATTGTATTGCTCTGAAAGGTCTTTATGAAGTAAAACAGATTAAAGAAAACTGGAAGGAAAACGAACAGTTCCCAAGGAACAAACTTGTGCAGGATAATAAAACATGGTTTGATTTTATGCAGAAAAAAAGGTATTTGTAGGTGGAAGATTTTATGCCCGGCCTCCATATATTTTCATAAATTATATGGAGGTCAGGACAACCTGACCTATCAGACCGAAGCGCAGATTAACGGAACAAATGCCCATAAAGTGATTCGGACATAGGATACAATATTCTGTGTTTGAAATTGACAATAGTGATCGAATAAAGGATAATATAATTACAGAAAATACAAACCTAGCCTCAAATATCTGTAGATAGGTTTATTGTAAAAAAAATTAGTGAAATAATAACAAAAAAGAGCATAAAACATAAGCATATTAAGCCCCAAATTGTGTAATACCACAAAATAAGGGTTAAATAATAAGAAAAAATTTCTACTAGTGTAGATATCCCCCTTTCACATGATACACTTGTGGTTAAATAATAAGAAAGAATTTCTACTAGTGTAGATCACTGAACATTCGCTTTTCTGCCATTTGGTTAAATAATAAGAAAGAATTTCTACTAGTGTAGATAAAGAGAGGTATTTATTATGGCTGAGGTTAAATAATAAGAAAAAATTTCTACTAAATGTAGATCGGTTTTTTTAACATATATAGATTAAAATAACCAGAAACACAACATTAACTCGTCAAATAAGTCATTGACAGAACAAAAAAGATGTACTATCATCCATTTTGGATGCAGGTACATCTTTTTCTGCTATCTGAATACAACACAGAGAGGTAGAACCATGGATGCAACAGAACGAAAAATGACGAAAATAGCAAGAGAAGTGAGTAAATTCACGGTGCAGACCATGAAGGAAGATGGGATTGGGACTGCGGAATTTGACTTTATCCATCTGGTGCGGCATAATCCGGGGATCACCCAGGCGGCGGTGCGGGAACAGCTGAAGATCGACAAGGGAGCTGCGGCGAGACGGGCTGCCAGCCTGGAGAATAAGGGATATCTCTATCGGAAGCCCAATCCCGAAGACGGAAGGAGTCAGCTGCTCTATGCTACGGAGAAAGCAGAGCAGCTGAAAAATTCCAAGGCTGCCATCGAGAGTGCCTTCTATGAATGGCTGCTGGCGGAACTCCCGGAGGAAGAAAAGGAAGCATTCTGCAAGACGCTGGATACATTGTACTGGCGTTCCAAGCAGGAACGTCGGGCAGGATTTGTCAATGTGGCAAAATGTGTGGTAGAAGGAGCCGGAGAGGATGAAACAGATATCTGAGGCAGTGAAAAAGAATCAAATCCTGTATTATTTCAAAACCCAGTGGCCGGTGCTGCTGGCAGTAACAATCTCCGGTCTGATCTATAATCTCGGACTGCTGGCAGGACCGTGGTTCGAGGGCCGGATGACGGGATGTCTGGTGGACATTCTGGGTGGGAACGCCGGATATCGAGATATGCTGGTGCTGGTGACTGCGTATGTGATATCTATTGCCATCGTGCAGCTTTCCCGTTATATCAAACGTTTTTATGTCAGACGATTTGCCAATAATGTGAATCGTGATATGAAAGAAATCCTGTACAGCAGTCTGGTGCACAGAAGCCGTGCCGAATTGGAGGAAGAGGGTGCCGGAAATGTCATGACCAAGGCAATCCTGGATGTGGATGATTGTGCGGAGGGTATGCGGAAATTTACCACAGAGATCTTCGATACCGGTGTGGCACTGGCGGCATATGTGGGAATGCTGTTATTCTATGACTGGCGGCTGGCGATTTTAGGTATGCTGTTTTTACCGGTATCTTATGTGCTGGCGGAGAAGATGAAGCGTAACGTGCAACGCACTGGAGCAGCTTATAAGGAACAGTCCGGAGAGTTAAGCACTGCAACCCTGGACAGAGCCACCAATGCTGTTACCTACCGTGTCTATGGCAGAGAGGAAGAGCGCAGGCAGGCCTATGAAGCGAACCTTACCGATTATGAGAAATCCGCTGTGAAGGCCAATATCTGGAGTACTGCGATACCCCCGCTGTACCGGAGCATCTCCATGACAGGCGTGTTGTTTATCCTGTATTTTGGCAGCAGAAATGTGCTGGGAACCGGCTGGAAAGCATGGAATGTGGCAGCCTTTACCACGTTTTTATCCTGCTTTTTGAAGTTAGCTGTGAAATCTTCTCATGCAGCGAAGCTATTCAATGCGGTACATAAAGCCCAGGTCTCCTGGAAGCGTATCAAGCCGCTGCTGAAGGAGGCCGCTTATGAGGACGACAGCCTGGTACAGGAGCCGGGAACGCTGGAAGTATCGGAAGTAAGCTTCGCTTATCCCGGCGGAGAGAAGATCTATGAGGACTTCAACCTGTCAGCCACTCCGGGACAGATCATCGGTGTCACCGGTGCAGTGGCGTGTGGTAAATCCACATTGGGAAAGACCTTCCTCTGTGAATACCCTTATGAAGGAAGGATCTGTTTCCACGGCAAAGAATTATCCGGGATGACCAAGGCAGAGCAAAACGGCATGGTGGGATATTTAGGACATGATCCGGAGCTGTTCAATGATAGTGTCCGTAACAATATACTGCTGGGCGATGATGACGATCCGGAGAAGTATCTGAAGGCAGTCTGTTTCGATGGTGAGGTGGCAGAGATGGAAGAGGGTATGGACACCATTGTGGGAAATGGTGGCGTCCGACTCTCCGGTGGACAGGCACAGCGGCTGGCATTGGCGAGAACCCTGTGCCATAAGCGTCCGGTCCTGATCCTGGACGATCCTTTTTCCGCACTGGATCGCAAGACGGAGGAAGAGGTTTTTGCCAATCTACGGAAACTGGCAGCAGACAGTATCGTGATCCTACTGTCCCATAGGCTGTATCTGTTCCCTGAAATGGATCAGGTGCTGTGGATGGAGGATGGAAAAGTGACCGCAGGAACCCACGAACAGATCCTTGAAAAGTTCCCGGAGTATGCGAGACTGTATGAAGCACAGGCGGATGGCGCTGATGCACACAGTACGCAGGAGGGAGGTCCGGATCATGCAGGAAAATAAACAGATGCAGAAAAATAAGAGACGGAATGTGAAAAATGTCCGCAGCGTGATCCGGCAGACTGTGACAGGCTATGCAGGACTGTCACTGGGAATCCTGTTGGCAGTCGCAGGTGCCATTGTAACCGCGCTTTTGCCGCCCTGGATCCTGGGAAGTATCGTGGATACGATCACCGCAGGAAACGCAGTTCCGGTTGCATTGGTGATACTGTATTTTGCTTTTACGGTGCTCACGGGGCTGACCGAAAGCCTTCGGGAAGGTCTGCTGACGGTATTCGGTCAGAAGATCACCCACGCACTGCGGAGCAGCATGATGGAGAAATACACGAACCTGACGGCAGGGGAACTGACGAAGCAGGAACCCGGTACTATTGTATCCCGGTTCGTAGGAGATGTGGATACGGTGGAGAACCTGTTTACCTCCGGAATCATCAGCATGTTCGCCGATGCCTGTAAGATTATAAGTATCCTGGTGGTGATCTGGTTAAAAAACAGAGGACTGGCAATCGTACTTTTGATCCTGCTGCCATTTCTGTATTGGTTCACCCGGACGGTACAGAAAAACATGCTGAAAGCCCAGACCGAGAACCGTCGTGCTGTGGGCAGAGCCTCCGGACATGTGCCGGAGACGCTGCACAATATCCGCACCATTCATACGCTGGGAAAAGAGCGCTACATGGAGCAGCGGTATGATAAATATATTGCGGAGAGTTATCGCGCGGTAGATCGCACGAATTTCTATGATGCTATTTATTCCCCGGTGATCCTGATCCTGAATGCTATCGTGGTGGCGTTTGTGATGCTGTTTTCTGCCTCCGGTAATGCAAAGGTGCTGACACTGTTCGGCATGTCTGCAGGTACAGCGGTAGCGGTAATTAACTATATCTCCCAGACCTTTACCCCAGTGGAGAGTCTGGGAATGGAGATCCAGACCATACAGTCCGCCGTTGCGGGCGTGCACCGGATCAATGAATTCTATGCCCTGGAGGAATTGCCGGAGAGAGTACGGAATTTGGAGACTCCGGTGACCACAGAGGAAGAGACAACGTTTGTGGAACTGCAAAACGTGACCTTTGCTTATGAGGATGACAGCCGTAAAATCCTGCATCACTTAAGCTTCAAAGTGTATCCCGGAGAACAGGTGACGCTGTCCGGAAGAACCGGGGCAGGGAAGAGTACGGTCTTCAAACTGTTGTTGGGGCTCTATCAGCCGGGAGAGGGTAAAGTGCTGATTCAGGGAAGAGATGCTTTTCAGATTCCGAAAAAAGAAAAGCGCAGCCTGTACGGCTATGTGGAGCAGACTTTTCACAGAGTACCCGGTACCGTGAAGGATCAGATCACGCTGTATGACGATTCTTTTACTATGGAAGAGGTACGGGAGGCTGCAAGAATTGCGGGACTGGATGCAACGATAGAACAGCTGGAAAAAGGCTATGACACGCTCTGTACTTCGGAGATCTTCTCGCAGGGACAGTGGCAGCTGTTATCCATTGCCAGAGCCGCCGTGGCGAAGCCGAAGCTCCTTCTGCTGGATGAGATTACGGCAAATCTGGATGCCCAGACTGAGGAAGAGGTGCTGCAGGCACTGAAGAGGGCTTCCGAAGGAAGAACGGTGATCTCAATTTCACATAGAGTAAATGCGGAAACGGGACGGATCATTCCGATATAGCATGATGCCAATCCTGTCCGGTATTCGCATATCGTGAAGCAGACGCTTCCCTTTTATGCGAATATCGGAGCGGGTCATGAAACAAGAACCCCACGCTTGTGCGAGCACAGCGTGGGGTTTTGTTTATGACCCTGGCATTTTACATAGAAATAAGTCCAAATGCATTTGCTACAGAACTTAATAAAATAATCGCAGCAAATACCGGGCAGAGATACTTGATCATGAAGTTGAATATTTTTTTGCGGCGGAAAGCGGCTTCACCGTGCATGACTTCTTCTTCCACAGCCTTTACTCCGATGACGCGGGATACCAGCAGACAGATGGTGATGGCAGCGATAGGCATCATCACGGAGTTGGTCAGGAAATCGAAGAAATCAAGGAACTGCATGCCAATGATCTTCACAGCACCAAGCGGTCCGTAACCCAGTGAGGATAACGTTCCCAGTGCCAGCATGATCACACCCATGATCACGGTAGATTTTTTACGCCCCCAGCCAAGCTCGTCCTCGAAAGTAGACACAGCACTTTCGGTAAGTGCAATGGAGCTGGTCATGGCTGCGAACAGTACCAGTACGAAGAACATAATACCTACGAAGGTGCCCATTCCCATGCTGTCGAAGACTTTGGGAAGTGTGATGAACATCAGGGAAGGACCGGCCTGTAAGGTATCGGGATCTCCACCGGAGAATGCGAACACGGCGGGAATGATCATCAGACCTGCCATGATGGCAATCGCGGTATCGAAGATTTCTACATTTTTCGTGGAACCTTCAATGGAGACATCTTTTTTCATATAAGAGCCGAAGGTGATGAGAATACCCATGGCAATGGACAGAGAGTAGAACATCTGCCCCATGGCAGCGACCACCGTCATCCAGGAGAAATTCGCGGGATTCGGGATCAGGAAATACTTCACACCGCTCAGTGCTCCCGGTCTGGTAACGGAATAGACTGTGATGACCACGGAGAGCACTACCAGGATCGGCATCATAATGCGGGATACGCGCTCGATACCGTTGCGGACACCGGCGTAGATGATGCCCAGAGTACACAGAGTGAATACGATAAAGCACAGCTCTGTAGAGACACCATTGGAAATAAACGTGGAAAAATAACCGTCCGCTGCCAGATCATGTCCGTGACCCTTGGCATATTCCACCAGATACTTGATCACCCATCCACCAATGACGGAATAATAAGGAACGATCAGAATAGGAATAATAGCGTTGATCCATCCACCGAAGGACAGCCATTTGGACTTCCCAAAGGTATGAAAGGCACCCACGGGGCTTTTACCTGTCATGCGTCCCAGTGAAGTCTCTGCCACGATCATGCTATAACCGAAGGTAAGCGCCAGAATAATATAGATCAACAGGAAGATACCGCCGCCGTATTTGGCTGCCAGATACGGGAAACGCCAGATATTGCCTAAGCCTACGGATGCTCCGGCAGCAGACAGAACGAAGCCGATCTTGCCGGAAAATGAACTTCTGTTATTATTTTTGTGATTCATAGTTTAAACTCTCCCATAAAAAATTGTCGTAAACAGAATAAGTGTAACATAGAAATAAGGAAAATACAGTACGAAATAGTCTGATTGAGAATTGAAAAATTCGATAATGCAAGAGTGAAAATTGAATGGATGCATTTTAATTTTAATATAAAACAATAATTCTGAGGAAAAATACAGAACTGCTATAAATATAAGCCAGCAATGGCACTGCTGAATGACGGTGTATCTGGCAATTTAAAGTATATTTTTTCCTGCATTTCGCATACTAACTGCAACGTTAATGATTAGTAATGCGAGATGATGATTTATCTTACGCAATATGTCATGGAGGAAAAAATGATGAAAGCAACTGGAATTGTAAGAAGAATAGATGACCTGGGACGAATTGTGATCCCGAAGGAGATCCGCCGCACGTTACACATCAGAGAGAGTGACCCGCTGGAGATCTTCACCGACAGAGAGGGGCAGGTGATTTTGAAAAAATATTCCCCCATCGGAGAAATGACAACTTTTGCAAGACAATATGCGGAAAGTCTTGCGCAGGTGTCCGGACATACGGCACTGATTGCAGACAGGGATCAGTTTATTGCGGTTGCAGGTGGCAGTAAGCAGCTGCTCAATAAGGCAGTAAGCCGTCAGCTGGAAGAGAAGGTCAATAATAGAGAGACTGTGATTGCCGCAAAAGGAGACCGCAACTATGTCAACATTGCGGAAGACATTGCCGTGGACTATGCCTGGCAGCTGATCACGCCGATCATCTGCGAAGGGGACATCATCGGAAGTGTGATCCTGTTGGAAAATGACGGGAAGAGCAAAATGGGAGAAGTGGAACAGAAGCTTGCGCAGTCTGCGGCAGGCTTCCTGGGCAGGCAGATGGAGCAATAAAAAACGGTCGTAACCGGGTTAAGATACCACCTGGTTACGACCGTTTGTCTTACCGATATATAATTTCTCATCAGCTTCTTTTAATAATGTATGAACATCTTTGTCAGACTCACAGACCAGTCCGAAGGTCATATTTATCTTCACGTGTTGCCCCTCGTAGAGTGTATCCAGTTCGTGGATTTTGTCCATGAGAAGCTCCAGTTGTTTCCGTGCTTCTGCAAGATCTACATTTTCAAACACCAGTAGAAATTCCTCACCACCCCAACGCGCGGTAAAGCCACGGCGCCACATATGCTGCTTTAGCAGGGCAGAAACATTTTTCAGTACGGCATCCCCACATTCGTGACCGTAGGTATCGTTAACCTTTTTGAAAAAGTCAATATCTCCGATGGCGAGCGCAAAAGAATGGCGGAAAGATTGGGCTTCCTCGAAGATCTGGCGCAGCTTTTTTTCTCCGCTGCGTCGGTTGTACAGCTCGGTCAGGGCATCCTGCTCGATCATGGTACGAAGAGAGCGCTGCATGGACAGGGCACAGCGACCGATATCACCTAATTCATCACTGCGTTTTGTTACGGAATGATCTAGTGTGGCGTTCAGATTCCCGGAGGCTACCTCCGACAGGAAGCTGTGAATATGGAGTAATACAGCCACGAATCTTCTGGTGTAAAAATAGATGCAGACAGCCACGAGAGCCACAAAACCGATGATCAGCCATGTCAGCGGATAGACATAACGTTGAATGGATTGAGATACGGCGGCACTGGATTTTCCTATAAAAAGCATGCCAACTATGCTGCCGTCCTGATTGCGGACAGGACTATAATAGGAAAAATAAGTCTTTCCATTGATCAGAGTGTTGATATAAAAATGATCTTCACCGGTATTCAGGACATCACGGATCACCACATCCGGAGCACCGGAGCCGACAATGCGGTCACCCTGGGTATTATACAGAGTCGTCAGAATGCGGGTATCCTGATAGAACAGGGTGATGTCCAGTCCGGTATCCTCTTTGAATTGATCAAACAGAGAATATTCACGGGTGATATCTACATCGCCCTTATACAGAAGGTAGGCAACATCACCTTCCAGCCGGTAATCGCCGGGATAGGCAGCGTTCAGAAGTGTAGTGGCACTTTTGGTGGCATCATACAATTCACGTTCCACTTCCTGATACATAATTTTTGTGAACCATTGGGAAGTGAAAAATAACATGACGATCCCCAGCGTCAGCAGGGGAATCAGGCCGATCGCCTGCAGAGTATATGATATTTTACCGCCGCTTCTTTTCGGCGCATTTTGCGTATTTTCCATAGAATCGCTGCCCCTTCCGGTAAGATCGGTACACATATCAGTCTTAAAATAATTATATGAAATAAATGTCGGAAAAGCAAGAAAGAAAAGCTTTCTAAGCAAATCATAACATCCGGCTTGACAACGCAAAAAAATGAGATATATAATAGCGGTATATCAAAAATGCATTGACGAAGAGAGTAACTTTTCCGCAGAAAGGCAAAGCGAGCCGGTGATGGTGAGAGACCGGTGCGAGTAGGGAAAAAGTGAAAATCACTTCTGAGCTGTCAGAACAAAAGCCCAGGTCAGTAGTTCTGAACGGAATCCCGCCGTTACCGGGAAGCATATCACTCCTGTGAGATTACACATGTGGAATCGTATGGGAAGTATGTTGTAAGAGGTGGTTAACGAATGCATGAGCTTCGTCCTGTTACGGGACGGAGCCATTTTTTTTAAGAAAGGAAGCGCACTATGTACAAGCAGGTACCCACAAGCCTGAATTTCGTAGACCGTGAGAAAGCTGTCGAGAAATTCTGGGAAGACAACAACATTTTCAAAAAAAGTATGGAGCATCGTAAGGAAGGTGAGACTTATACCTTCTACGACGGACCGCCTACCGCCAACGGTAAGCCCCACATCGGTCATGTAGAGACCCGTACCATCAAGGATATGATCCCAAGATACCGTACCATGAAGGGATATATGGTTCCCCGTAAGGCAGGCTGGGATACCCACGGACTTCCCGTAGAGCTGGAAGTTGAGAAGCTGCTTGGTCTGGATGGCAAGGAGCAGATCGAGGAATACGGTCTGGCACCTTTCATCACCAAATGTAAAGAGAGCGTCTGGAAATACAAGGGAATGTGGGAAGATTTCTCCCGTACCGTTGGTTTCTGGGCGGACATGGATAACCCTTATGTTACCTACGATGACAATTTCATCGAGTCCGAATGGTGGGCACTGAAGACCATCTGGGATAAGGGACTTCTGTACAAGGGCTTCAAGATCGTTCCTTACTGCCCTCGCTGCGGAACCCCGCTGTCCAGCCACGAAGTGGCACAGGGCTATAAGGCAGTCAAAGAGCGTTCCGCTATCGTACGTTTCAAGGTAAAGGGCGAGGATGCATATTTCCTGGCATGGACCACCACCCCCTGGACTCTTCCTTCCAACGTGGCACTGTGCGTGAACCCGGAGGAGACCTACCTGAAGGTGAAGGCTGCCGACGGTTATACCTATTATATTGCAAAGGCACTGGCAGACAAGGTTCTGGGACGTCTTGCAGAAGAAGGCAAGGATGCTTACGAAGTACTGGAGACTTATGTTGGTAAGGATCTGGAGTACAAGGAGTACGAGCCTCTGTACAAGTGTGCGGGAGATGCCGCTGAAAAGCAGAAGAAAAAGGCACATTTCGTAACCTGCGACGGTTATGTAACCATGACCGACGGTACCGGTATCGTTCATATCGCACCGGCTTTCGGTGAAGACGATAGCCGTATCGGACGTAATTACGAGCTGCCCTTCGTACAGTTCGTAGACGGCAAGGGTGATCTGACCGCAGAGACCCCTTATGCAGGAAAATTCGTAAAAGACGCAGATCCTCTGGTACTTAAGGATCTGGATGCAGAGGGCAAGCTGTTTGATGCACCGAAGTTCGAGCATGATTATCCTTTCTGCTGGAGATGTGACACTCCGCTGATCTATTATGCGAGAGAGTCCTGGTTCATCAAGATGACCGCTGTGAAGGATGATCTGGTACGTAATAATAAGACCATCAACTGGATCCCCGCTTCCATCGGTGAGGGACGTTTCGGCAACTGGCTGGAGAATATTCAGGACTGGGGTGTATCCCGTAACCGTTACTGGGGTACTCCGTTAAATATCTGGGAGTGCGAATGCGGACATCAGCATTCCATCGGTAGCCGTGAAGAACTGTACAAGATGAGCGGCAATGAGAAGGCGAAGACCGTAGAGTTCCATCGTCCTTACATCGACGAGATCACCATCACCTGCCCCGAGTGCGGCAAGCAGATGAAGCGTGTACCGGAAGTTATCGACTGCTGGTTCGACTCTGGTGCAATGCCATTTGCACAGCATCATTATCCATT
>ERZ859967.80-NODE-80-length-51168-cov-2.939546_pt1 | contig 51168 bp, 28 predicted proteins | sample MGYA00510115_ERZ859967 | MGnify/ENA primary metagenome ERZ859967 (study PRJEB30046, sample SAMN00715171) | human gut metagenome | study: EMG produced TPA metagenomics assembly of the A metagenome-wide association study of gut microbiota in type 2...
CGAGAGTAGCGGCCTTACGGGTAATATCGCCTTTGGCATTCAATACCCAGTTATGGTCGTAACCATTACCGTTCTTCAACTGCACGAAATCGAAATCGTTAATGCGTTTTCCAACCGGAGTCGGTGTGCGGAAGTCCATCGGAGTACCTTCCACTGTTACAATCTCACCACTGGTCATAAAGGTACTGTCCACGGGAGTATAAGCATCGGCGTCGATAGTCAGCAGATGATCGGCATTGCTGCCTGCATCTCCGTCCAGATTGAAATAAGAGTGGTTGGTCATATTGACAATGGTCGGTTTATCCGTTTCTGCCTCATACTTGATATCAATGGCATTATCATCTGTCAGCTTCATAATAACCTTACAGGTGATATTACCGGGGAAACCTTCCTCGCCGTCTTTTGAAAGATAAGTCAACTCAAGTTCCTGCGGTCCCACCTGCTTGGCATCGTATACCTGATATTGGAATCCTTTCGGACCACCGTGCAGGCAATGTCCGTAGTTATTGCGCGGCAACTGGTATTCAACTCCATCCAAAGTAAATTTTCCCTGATTGATGCGATTGGCATAACGACCGATGCTGGCACCGAAGTCCGAAGGCTTGCTGATGTAATCCTGAATAGAGTCGAAGCCCAACACTACATCACGCATCACCCCTTCTTTATCGGGAACCATTACCGAAACAATACGTCCTCCAAAATTAGTGACGCAAACCTCCATGTTGTTCTGATTACGGAGTACATACAAATCGGTTTTCTTTCCGCCCACCTCAGTCTGGAAATTGCTCTTTACCAAACCGGAATCCGTAGTAGCCTTTTCTGTCTCTGCACAACCGGCTACAAAGAGGGCACCCAGTGCCCACATAGCTAATTTTCTCATTATTAAACTGTTTTGAGTTTTATTCACCACAGAGCGACACGGAGTCACACTGAGTTTTTTTAGACAGATGAACAAAAGGACAAACTATTCTTTATTTGTTCATCTGTTCTTTTGTCTGAAAACAAATAGAGCGCAGCCAATCAATCTCTGTGGGACTCTGTGCTACTCTGTGGTGAATCTCATTCATTTCTGTTTCGTTATATTCTTACTGTATACTATTCAGCATATCCACTTTACCTTCATTCACCAATTTCAGGATCAACTCACCGAACAAAGTATTCTGCCATGCAAACCAGGCACGGGTAAATTTCTCAGGATTGTCTTTATGGAAAGACTCGTGCATGAAGCCTGTACCTGCATCCGTATTCATCAGCATCTCGATGCACGACTTGATCTCCGCATCATCCTTGCTGGTGAAAGCTTTCATCATGATACTCATGGGCCATACCATATCGTATCCGATGTGTGGTCCGCCAATGCCCTCGCCAGCCTTACCTTTGAAGAAGTAAGGATTGTCGAGGCTCCATACAAAACGGCGGGTATTCTGATAAATCGGATCATCAATCGACACATCACCCAGATAAGGCATTGCCAGCAGGCTCGGAACGTTGGCGTCGTCCATCAGCATGTGGTTACCAAAACCATCCACCTCGAAAGCATAAATCTTTCCGTATTTGGGATGATTGTAAACGGCATATTTCTTCAGGGCTGTTTCCACTTCGTTTGCCAAAGCCTTGCATTCATTGGCCAGAGCCGTCTTTTTATTCACGGTTGTCAGTATCTCGGCTGCCTTGCGGAGTGAAGATACGGCAAAGAAGTTGGACGGAACCAAATACTGCAATGTCGTGGCATCGTCCGAAGGACGGAAAGTGGAAACAATCAGTCCGACAGGTTTCACCGGATTACCCAGTCCGTCGTTGGTCACTGTATCGAGAGCACGCTCTGTCTTACGTTGGAACTTATACGGACCCACACCGTCTTTGCGCTGTTGTTCCTTAAAAGTACGCAATATGTTGGTGATTGCCTGTATCCATTCTTCATCGAAGATACTGGCATCCCCTGTTGTCTTCCAGTACTGATAAGCCAGGCGCAACGGATAGCAAAGTGAGTCGATCTCCCATTTGCGTTCATGCAACTCAGGTTTCATATCCGTCAGGTCGCTCATCCATTCACCCCCTTTAGGACCATCATTGAACGCATTGGCATACGGATCGATATTGATACATTTAAACTGGCGGTTGATAACTCCGGCAAGCATCGTTTTCAGTTCCGGATCGGAATTGGCCAGTTGTACATAAGGCCATACCTGAGCCCCCGAGTCACGGAGCCACATGGCATGAATATCTCCTGTATATACAAAAGTATCGGGTTTGCCGTCTTTGCCTTTGCGGAAGTGTACGGTGGTATCCAGTGTATTGGGGAAACAATTGGTAAACATCCAGGCCAGCTTTGAGTTACGCAACAGTTTCTGTACACGTATGATTTCGTTTTCTACAGCCTGCGAACGGAACAGACGCTTAGCGGGTTCCGGACGATTGTCTTTCTGAATAGCATCTGCCACACAAGTATAATGCGACAACATACCTTCGGCCTTCAGTGCTGAAGGCGCACAGAGCAGTGCCGCAGTAACGACACATGCTCCGATCATTTTCTTTGAGTTTTTTCCTGGCATAATCTTGATTGGTTTTTATTAAGTAATCTGTTTCTGTCCAGCCTCAACGTACCTCTTTAGAGAACGAATACGGGAAATCCGACTCGCGTACTCCACGCTGTTTATTCGGAGTAGACGACATTTTCATCGTAATCTTCGCTCCGTTCATCAGTTCTTTATGTGTCAGGTAGTTGCGAGTCAATGTTTTACCGTTTACGGTCATTGACGCAATGTAACGGTTTTCATCGCTATTGCCCGGTGCGCTGATCTGCACGGTCTTGCCATTCTCCAGATGCAGCTTCATCTGTTTGAAGTACGGCGTACCCATCACGTACTGATCCGTTCCGGGGCAAACGGGATAGAATCCCATAGCAGAAAATACATACCATGCCGAAGTCTGTCCGTTATCTTCGTCACCGCAATAACCGTCGGGATTGGGTGTATAGAGTTTATCCATCACTTCACGAATCCAATGCTGTGCTTTCCACGGTTGTCCCGAGTAATTGTACAGATATAGCATGTGCTGGATGGGTTGGTTACCGTGTGCATACTGTCCCATATTCATAATCTGCATTTCACGGATTTCGTGAATCACACCGCCGTAATAGCTGTCATCAAATACAGGAGGCAGGATAAAGACAGAATCCATCATCTGATTGAACCCTTGCTGTCCGCCCATCAGGTCGATCAGTCCCTGAGGATCATGGAATACAGACCAGGTATAGTGCCAACTGTTTCCTTCGGTGAAGGCATCGCCCCACTTCAGCGGATTGAACGGTGACTGAAATTGTCCGTCCTTATTCTTGCCACGCATCAGCTTATGCTCTTTATCGTACAGGTTCTTGTAGTTCATGGCACGCTGTGCATAAACGGCTATCTCCTCTTCGGGCTTGTTCAAGGCTTTACCCAACTGATAGATGCACCAGTCATCATAAGCATATTCCAGCGTACGGGCGGCATTTTCATTGATGCCTACATTATAAGGTACGTAGCCCAGTTGATTGTAATATTCATAACCGAGACGTCCGGTAGACGAAACCTGCGGATGAACAGCATTTGCACCGTGTTTCACAGCTTCCCAAAGAGTTTCTATATCGTAACCTTTCAATCCTTTCAGATAGGCATCAGCCACTACCGAAGCGGAATTGTTACCTACCATACAGCCCCTGTGCCCGGGACTTGCCCATTCGGGAAGGAATCCGCTTTCCTTGTAAGTATTTGCCAGTCCCTCCTGCATCTTTTCGTTCATCGAAGGATACATCAGGTTGAGGAACGGGAACAGGCAGCGGAATGTATCCCAGAAACCGGTATCGGTAAACATATATCCCGGCAGCACTTTACCGTTGTAGGGACTGTAATGTACCGGTTTTCCTTTCGCATCCAGTTCGTAGAAGCTTCTCGGGAAAAGTACCGAACGATAGAGGCAAGAGTAGAATGTACGAAGATGATCGGTATTATCGTCTTCCACCTCAATACGTCCCAGAACCTTGTTCCATTCCTGGCGTCCTTTGGCTGCAACAGCTTCCAGATTGTCTTTACCCAGCTCTTTCAAGTTCTGTTCTGCCTGCTCGGGGCTGATAAAAGAAGAAGCCACTCGTACGTTGACCGTCTCTCCGCGACGTGTAGAGAACCCGATGATACCACCTGCATGTTTATCTTTCGATTCCAGCTCACCCGGACGGATGTTGCCGTTGGTAACTGCTGCGGTAAAAGTGAACGGCTTATCGAACACCAGTACAAAATAATTCTTAAAGTTCTCCGGCACTCCTCCACTGTTCTTGGTTGTGTAGCCGATGATCTTGTTCTCTTCCGGAATCACTTTCACATACGAACCGTTGTCGAAAGCATCTACCACTACATAAGAGTCTTTACTCTCAGGAAAAGTGAAACGAAACATCGCCGCACGGCTGGTCGGAGCAATTTCGGTCGTGACATCATGATCGGCCAGATATACTTTATAATAATACGGTTTGGCAACCTCAGCTTTATGCGAGAACCAGCTCGCACGCTGATCCTGATCGAACACGACCTTTCCCGTAACAGGCATAATGGCAAACTGCCCGTAGTCATTAATCCACGGGCTGGGCTGGTGAGTCTGCTTAAATCCCCTGATTTTATCGGCATCATAGGTATAAGCCCATCCATCACCCATCTTTCCGGTTTGTGCCACCCAGAAGTTCATTCCCCAAGGCATGGCAATAGCCGGATATGTATTTCCGGTAGATAAAGCATGCTTTGACTGGGTACCGACCAGTGGGCTTACATAATCCACCGGTTCTGTCGTACTCTTTGCAAAAGTGCAGAAAGCAGTACCCAATACGCCAACAAGTAATAGCGCTAATTTCTTCATGATATTAATAGTTTTAAATTCACCACAGATTACACGGACTAACACAGTTTTTTTAATCTTCAGTATCAATGGGAAAAATGATTAACCTGTGAAAATCCGTGTAACCTGTGACAGAATCTTATTTTTTCAACTTCTTCTCAAGCATCTTGATATAGTATCCGCCTACTACCGAACGAGCTTGGAAACCTCTCTGGTTCGGACGATCGGTAAATACCCAGTCGGACATCGGCACGCGATCGGTCGTCTCGTTCATGAACAGATAAACCGGATCGATAAACTTCTCGAATGTAGCTTTGTCCGGTGCCAGTGTAGCAGTCCACATAATCCAGTCGGTCTTGGTATAAGTTTCACGGTTATCCAGCGGCAATCCATATTGATTCTGTTTGCCAAGATAGTAAGCTATCTCTTTCTGTGCAACTGTTTCAGGGAATATCTGCAGATTCATCAGTTTATCCCATACCAGATTGTATTTCTGGCTCCATGTTCCGGGCTTGTCAAAAGTCAGGCGGTAGTGATCGCCGTCGTCTGCCATCTTCACCCATTCGGCAGCCATTTCTTTGGCTTTCTGTGTATATTTCTCAGCCACTTCTTTCTTGCCCAGCTTATCGGCCAGATAGCCATAAGACGCTACACCCAGGATGGCTTTGATAGACAGGTTGGCGTTGTGTGCAAAGTGTCCGGCAAAGTCGTCTGTACAAAGTTGATTTTCCGGATCGAGTCCATATTGAGCCAGATAATCGGTCCAGGTTGTCAATACATCCCAGTGTTTCTGCGCATAGTCGGCATTTCCTTCGACAATGGCGATGGCTGCACTCAAGATCAGCATATTTCCCGATTCCTCGATCGGCATATCTCCACCGTATGTCTGGCCGTTAGCCAACGGATAAGTACCTACATCATGTGCAGCGAACGGCTTATTCCATTTTCCGCTTTCGCTATAATAGAAGATGTGGTTCATCAGACCTTTTGCCAATTCCGGATTGTATACCAGGAACAAAGGAGCAGAAGGATAAGTGATATCCACCGTACCGATCGAACCGTTGCTGAAGTTCTCTTTTGAGAGGAACAGCAGGTCTTTATTGGGGGCTTCCACCAATTTGTGGGCAGCGATTGCCTGGCGATAAGCCAATGCACAGAGTTCGGCATACTTACGTCCGCCTACTTCAGTAGCTTCTTTCATCAGGTTAGCATCGAATGCAGCACATTTATCCATCACTGCATCATATTCCTTATCAGCTTTCGCAAACTGCGACTGAATGGTTTCGTTTCCATTGCGGTTCCAGTACGGACGAAGATTTTCACCGAAATACTGAATAGAGTACAAGTCATCGTAACCCAACAGCAAGTGTCCTTCCGCTTTCTTCGTTTCACCCAGTGAGCGAACCAGTGCCAGCTTGTCACTTCCATCGGTCTTGGATGATGTCAATTTTCCGTCGATGAAACTCTTTCTTAGGGTCTTTCCCTCTCCGGTAGCGCATGAACTGTTCTCCTTATCGGCAGCCATGTAGAAGTATCCCCAGTCAATGCGGACATCATCTCCCTTTTTACCCAATATTTCCTGGTTGCGGCTTCCCGTCTTGAGGTATAGCAAATTACCTTCTGTAAAGCTTTCGGCTACAGCTTCCTGATGAGGCTGATCGAGTGCCCACTGCGGTCCTGCTTCGAAATACAGTTCTACGTTATGTTTATTTCCGTCATTCGAAGCCACTTCATAGGTAAGATAGCTCACCGGACGAGTCATCAAATCGAGATTATCCATAAAGAGAGGTGAAGTGAACGCAAGTTTCAAGTCCACCGGTCCGCAAGTAAATTCGTAGTTGGTCTGCATAGCCTGCACGTCTACCGATTTCTGTACTGCTGTCTGAGTAAAGTTCTGTGTATTGTCTTTCTCTACCAACAGACCGCAATCGATCAGACCGTTGGCAACACGGTTGTTACAGTAAATTGCAATCAGGTTCTCTCCCTGTTTCAGTGCGGCCACAGCCTCTTCCGGCAGTTTGGCAAGCATATGTTTCTTAGCCGAGTTACCGGTATCCACCACCTTCACGCCATTCACATAGATGATGGCGTCATCGTCGTGAGAATATTCCAGATATACATTTTTACCTTGCAGGTTGTCTTTAATATCCGCTTTACGGCGTATCCAGATATACTCTTCTCCCCACTGGGTCTTGGCTGTACTTTCATTCTCCATAGTACCGAAAGCACCTTCTCCTTCTTTCCATGCCGCATCATTAAAGTCGGCATTCTGCCAGCCGTCAGCCGGTTTCTTTGTTGTATACTTAGCTGTCCATCTGCCTTGTTCCGAGGTCTTAACCAGCGGAAGCAGCTCAAGTTCTTCCGTTCCCATGAAACGGTAAATCTGTCCGTCTACCTTGGCAACACCCAAGAACGGGAAGTCCTTACCGGTCCAGTGTTTCACCGGTCCGTCATACAGATTATCCGTAAACGACCAGGCACTGGTGTAAGGGTCAATCATCACCAACGGATAGGCCGGTGCACGCATCTCACTTTTTTCACTCTTGACGTCCTGCGGTGCCCCACAACTGCTCAGCATGGCAGCTGCACCCAAGAACAGAGTCGATAGTTTAAGCTTCATAACTTCAGATTCTTTTTTTATAGTTTTTACCATTCAATATCTACTTGCACGCCGGCGGGGTCGTTCTCGAACTTCAAGAGCAGGGTACGCGAACGCTCTTCCCACAATTTCTCCGGCTGAGGCTCTTCTTTCCCGTTCACGCAAACCCGTATCGGCTGTTTAGGGAGCAATATCCTCGAAGCGTTAGTCGTATGCAACGGGCTCTTGGCTACAAACGAATAACTTCGTTTTCCTGCCTTTTCATCGTATATCCTGGAAGCACCGCAAAGCACTTTCGCCTTTGCCCGTCCCGAAATCCGTTTGACATTATATAAGTAACCTTGTTCGCCCGGACGAATCACCTTATGTGTCAATACCGGAAGATCTTTATCAAACAGGTCGATATACACCCCCGAAAGTTCCATCGGAGCATCCGATACACTTTCGTCCAATACGGCAGCAATGGTATATGATCCCCGTTCGAGCAGGAAACTGTTTTTCAGTTCTACTTCTTTCCCGGCACTCTTCCTGTAAGCAGCCGAAACCGCATCGAAATATTGCCGGTCATTTCCGCTTTTCAGCACAAAGTGTTTCGGATCTTTACGTATAACGGTCACCATACCTTTTCCACAAGGGTAAGTTCCGGCAGCAGGTACTCTGTCCAGTCCCAGTTTCTCGAACAAATGTTCCGAAGGAGCCTTATATTGATTTCCGTTGGAATTCCACCATTCAAGCACCGACTGATAAGGATCGATATCTTCGCCGCAATAGATCAGCGCTCCGCCTTTTCTCACCCAGTCTGCCAGAAAATCATGATATCGGGGTTCCATCGGTTTCATGTTCGAATAAGACATTACAAGCACCTTCAGCCCCTTGAATGTGTCTCCGAACGGAGTATTCTCCATGTGTACCAACTCCACCGGTATTCCTCTTTTCAATAACGGCAGGGTCTGTCCATAGAAACTGCTGAATTGCGGATCGTCATAGCCATCATGATCGGGGAAACGCTGAAACATCAGCGAATTTGCCATCAGTACCCCGATGCCGTGCGTACCGCTCACCTGAGTTTCCGAAGTCCGTATGTCGTTCAGTGTATTCACCATAATCTGCATCTGTGTGGAGTAGTCGCGCGGAATACGTTCTTTCCGGTCTGTTCCCGCTACTTGGTACAGCCCCTGATAAATACGGTCCGGCCAAGGCATCACTTCGTATGTGTCTACCGCCGGATACATCAGTTGGGCGGCAAAAGTAGCCTGGTAATTTATTTTATAATCGAGCCAGTCTTTCGCCCGGTCCTCGATGGGATCGGTCAGGAAGTACATCTTGCGGTTTAACGGGGCTGTCATCGATTTCATACATCCATATTCAAGAAAAGCATTCTCAAATACCCGTTCTTTCTTCACTCCGTCATAATAGTTCGGTTCGCGGGCGGTTCCCGTCCAGACCTGCGCGATATACCCATCCACACAATCCAGCGAAGCCAAGCTCGCTTCGGGACTTACGATCTGCCACGATGTATAGTTGACAAGTGAATGTGTAGGCACAAAGCACTTCACATCCAGTCCTTTCGATTTGCCGTACGTTTTGGCATACGTGAATATCTGATTAAGCGCGTTGTAGTACAGATAATATTTCAGTTTATTCGATAAGTAGGTATTCTCAGGAGATTCATGTTGAGCTCTCCACGGGAATCCATAATATTTTTGCCATTCGGATTTGAAGGCTTCACTGTATCCGCCCCGCATCCAGAATTCCGGTTCTTCCAGATAAATAGAAGTAATGCCCGCATCGATCACCCGTTTGATCTGCTTCTCCTGCATGTAACGGATGAAACTCTCAGTAGGCACAATATAGGGAATCAAGTGCCCGTGCGCAATCTCCCGCCCCTCGCGGTCGCGCTGGCCCTCTTTGAGGTGATCTTTCACCCCATCCCATTTTCCAAGAAAATAATCCTGATAATCTCCCCAGGCTACCCCTGTCATAAACTCGGCCCGGTACCCTTTGTCTCTCCACGATTGAATGCGTTGCTCAAAAGTAACGCCTTTCTTATCCAGCGTTCCGTATACCATCACGGCATCGGCACGCACATCTGTTTCCGGTTTCCACGACTCTGCTGTCTGGAAATTCGTTTTTGTGCCTGTGGCGGTTTGAGAATAGACGCCGCCACAGGCCAAAAACAAACCAATCAAAACTAATACCCTCTTACTCATGTGTTTGTGTTGTCACGTGTTTGTGTTGTTATTTGAATGGAGAAATCACTTGCATCAGTGCGGGACATCCGCTGGCATCATAGCTTTCCATCACACCTGTCGGACAGGGTTTGGCTGCATCCTTGAATGTCACATTACGGTTTACATCCCGGTTGTTCCACGCCACGTCTATGTTGTGACGAAGCCAGTCCATATATTGGGGCTGATTACCATCTTCTATCAGGCGAATGATGTACTGTGCAAAGATGGCAGCATAAATTCCCTGTTCCACTCCATTTTTGAACGGTAGCAATCCATCGGCATCACACATCTCGTTACGGACGTAGTCGGCAGCCAGAACGGCATCGTCCAGATAAGCTTTCTCGCCGGTTGCTTTGTACAGCATCACGGCCGAACCGATAAATGTAGCCTGATTATAAAGTTGGGTTGTCCAGTCTATGTCCATACCGTTCTGTCTCTGGAAATGATAGTGCATATTGTCTGCTATGCGGCCTTTCTCCTTGTCGAAAAAGACATCCCTCGACCATGCATATACACTTTTTGCCTTTTCCAGATAATCGGGATCTTTGGTTACATTATAAAGAGTCATGGCCCCCACCGTAGTCGGATAGTTGATGCAAGCCATCTTTCCATCGTGCTTGAAGTTCCACCACAGGCCCCCCTTTCTTTATCATACGACTCTTTCCAGACATGGTAGAATCCCGAAGAGGCATGTGCCAGGTATTTCGGGTCATTCGTGATTTCGTAAGCACGTGCCAGCGAAATAATCCACCACATCATATCATCATAAATAAACCATTCGATTTTATTGTCCCAATTGTATTTATCGTATTGTTCGTATCCTCCCTGATACACCTCTTCTATCAACTGGCGATATTTAGGAGCCTTCGTACGTTTATACGCGTTCATAATCATATCCCAATAGATAGCCTGCACCCAGATGGCAGCTCTTCCTTTCATATCCGAAGATATGGCATACAACTTCATATCCGGATTATAAAAAGTAGAATGAAAAGCATCCATCGCCGTCGTCGCGTCTTTCTTCGTAAAGTGCTTCAGTTTTCCATCTCCGGGCTGAGCAGCCCATGCGAGTGTACAGGGAAGAATTAATAAGATAGTTACCAGGGTCAGTACTTTGTTTTTCATGTCTTTGCCTCAGATTTTAAATTTTGATGTTACAAAGATTGGGGAAATATTGGAGAAAGGAGGATAATTATTATTCAATAAATAGCAAAAACTGACCAAAAACAAGGGATAGAACACTTAATATCAATATTGGAACATTTGTAGCAGGCTTTTGACCTGAATTTGTTCATTCCATATTCTGCGTGACCAAGAAACACATTCAGCAATATGAAAAGAATTCATTTGTAGTTCTCGCTATGCCGTCTCTCATACAAAAAATGGATTTCAATCTTCCATCTTCCACCTTTCAACGATTATCATTCTAATAATCAGCAGGATGACTTGGTGGAAGATCGCGTTTTCAGCCCGTTTATCTTCCACCTGTATCTTCCATCTTCCACCCACTGTTTTAGGAGAATAATTCAGAATAAAGAACTGATTCACAAAGAATAAAGTCGAGTTTTCTAAGCAAATATGCCGTATAAAGCATTTTGTTTTTCCCTATTACTTAGCTGAAAATGGTGCGATGTTTACCCCGTCCCGTATACCCGGGCCCATGAGCCCGCGTGCCTGTGCCCATGAGCCCCCCCCCCCCCCCGCGCCGAGATAGAGATAACGGAATAAGACGTAGCATATCGGTATACATACCATTAGAAGTATGGTAGCATACTGATGTTTACTCCCTTATTTGTGCCGGATAACAGGCGCTTTTGCTTGCAACGATGGTGTATCACCCTCTACAACAGGCCACCCTTTTTTCCAGTTTACACGGTCGAGCATCAACACTCTTCCTTCAGGATTGGCCACACTGACAGCGTGATAAAACACCCAATCCGCTCCTTTATCATCTGTTACGATCTCCGAGTTGTGCCCGGGTCCCACGAATGCTTCATTTTTATCAATCAGCACTTCATGATGATTCTCCAGCATCGATTCCCCTTTTTTATCTACATAAGGGCCAAATAAGTATTTCGACCGCCCCACCACTGTGGTATACGTACTCTTTAATCCTTCACAGCAACGACCGATAGAGGCAAACAAATAGTAATAGCCTCCCCGTTTGTGAATATAAGTTCCTTCATAGGCTGTGCCTGCCACCTGCTGTGGTTTCATTCCTTCTTTCAGGGAGAGCCCGTCATCACTTAGTTCTGCTCCATAAATGCCATGAAAGCTTCCCCAAAAAAGGTATTTCTTACCACCATCTTCTATATAGAAAGGATCGATACAATTCTGAATCCCTATTTCATTGCTCCGGAACAGTTTTCCATGATCGGTAAAAGGTCCCTCAGGTTTATCTGCCGTAGCCACACCAATCCCGCAGGTCCACTCTCCACCCCAAACAGACATGGAGTAATACATCACATACCGATCACCGATTTTGTTTATATCCGGTGCCCAAAGATTTCCTTTCGGCTCAAATGTAGGGCGGGTTTCATTGGTAAAAGCAGTACCCACAAAGCTCCAGTTTACCATATCTTTCGATCGGTGAATAGGAAGATTTCTGATATTTTCCGTTGCGTACAGGTAATAATAACCATCATCTGCCTTGATAACCGTAGGGTCGGGAAGGCTGTAATTAATAACGGGGTTGGAATACTGCTGTGCAATGGAAGGAACACAGAAAGAAAAAACAGTAAAAAGGGAAAATAAAAAGAATTTCATATCATTACAATAAAAAGATTACCTTATTTAAAGCTTTTAAAATGTAGGCAAAATAAGGGGAGTATCTCATTTATATTAATTTATTTTTAAAATACAGTCATATTTACAAACCATTATTATCTCTTAAGGAACCCACTTTAAGTCATACATTCTTGTTTCATATCGTTTAGTACCACTACTAGAACTTTCCCCATTATAATCAGCTTCAATCAAAAAACTTTCGGTCGTAGCTTCAAACTCAAAAGTGGAACTATCATCCATAAAGAAGTTTTCCGTATAAACAGGTAAGCCATTTGCACGATGGTCTATTCTAACATGTGAGCCCCGAATAACTGAAACTCTAATTGTTTTATTATTGATCAATTCTACTGATTGAATAATACCACTACCAGCGCCAGTAAGCAAAACTAATTGATAACCACTAAATTCCGTTTGCTCAATGCTAGAAACAATAGCCTCTACTTCTTCATTTTTCGATGTATTTGCCATTATATCTGTCATACTTGCAAATATTAATATTCCAATAAAATAACTTTTGTTCATAATACAATTAATTTAAGAGTTAATAAAAAGTTTATTTAAACAGAAAGGGTGCCAGGAAACCCGACACCCTCCCCACATTAAACATTGATATGAATTATTTCAGTCGGATTACTTTAGAGTAAATACCCTGATCAGAGCCTTTAGGCCAGATGCAAATACGACCGAACAATGTGCCTCTTTTCAAAGCAGTTTGGAACATACTATTATCCGTATAGTCTCTTGTGGCAAAAGTGTATAATTTACCTGTTTCATCGTAAGCATCCAAATTATCAGTTTCATCATAACGGTCTACATTATGTTCTGCATCATTCACAAACTGAGTAGTACTTAACATGAAAAATACCCGGTCAATTCCTCCACCTGCAACTTTTTCTACTTTAAAAGATGCATTTACCTTATTACCTTCTAAGGTCATCTGTGCATCTCTTACCAGATAATAAGGAGTAACTTCAACATCCTGCACTGTATTGCCAGCAACAGTTACATTGATAGTATCACGCCCTTCAGAAGTCCAAGGGCCATTTCCACTCTTTGTTATCATCTGATACTCGCCATTAAACAAACTAGCAGAATACATACCATCCTGATTAACATATACATTAATAGGATCGTGTTTAGCATAACCATGTTGATAAAGCTGTAATTGTACAGCTTCATTGCCACGAAGTTGCAATGCTTCACCATTATACATCACACGACCTGTCAACATTGACTCAGGAGCATCGTAGTTGTCTTTCATACAACTGGTAAACATCATCGCTCCTAACAGCAATACTGAAAAAATCTTTGATATTGTTTTCATTGTCTCTTCTAATTTTAGATTATTGATACGGGTTTTTAACCAATTTCGGATTATTATTAATCCAGCCATTGTCGATTTCTGAATAATACTGAACATCAGTACACTTCAGCGGTTTACGCCATAAATCTAATGTCTGCATATTCTTTTCTACAAATACCCATTTACCATTATTAGCATCCCCATCTGCAACTACACGGTAAGGCCATAAGCCAAGACGCTGTGCTGTACGATCATTTTCATTTCCAGTCCAAATATTATCAGCTTCCATCCAACGTTTCAAATCCCACCAACGATGACCTTCGAATGCAAATTCCACTTGATACTCATGCATAATTTTCTGGTGATCGATAGAAGTTAGAGACTGAATACCAGCACGTTCACGAACGGCATTGATATATTTCAGAGCTTCTACATCACTGTTATTACGACTCAATTCCCAAGAAGCCTCAGCAGCAATCAAGTAAGCTTCCGAAATGCGGAAATATACATTCCACATAGCTGATTTTGTACCTTGAGTACCGGCCAAAGGAGTTTTATCCAGATATTTACGAACGAAGAATCCTGTACGGTTAATTTCACGTTCATTACCTCCGAACGGACCATTATTGGCAGTAATCAATCGTCCTTGGGCATCCGTTTCATTTCTACGACCTGTTCTTTCTACCCATTGACCATTTACTTTGTTCAGTTGTCCAGCCTGTAATTCTATTAATTTTCCATCAAAAGTGGAGCCCGGTAAAAGAACTGTAGCCGCCAAACGTGGATCACGGTCTGCAAACAAATCCATCGGATCATCAAAGAATTTAGGATCATCTAATGTACCTATATCGAACTTTGCAGCTTTACCACGTTCTGATTCCGTTGCATCTGTTGATTCATAAGCCTCAACCAAATTCAATAATACAGACATTCTATCACTGCCAGTATCCTGTTCGATACTTTTAGGTAAGCAATTTTTTGTAAATTCATGACCATAGCCAGGAGTAGCATAGTCTCGTGTCCAAATAACTTCAGTATTACCACTTTTCTCACAAACTGCTTTAAAGAAGTTATCAGCCAAAGCTTCTGAAGTTTTATCAGCAGCTAACATCAATCTATATGGAGAAGCCGTACCATCTGCAGCTCCTTCGATAACCTCCTTTGCAGCAGCTAAAGCTGTACGATAGTAGCCTTCTGCTTTATCTGCGGGTATACCTACTTCACCACCAGCAGTCCTCAATTGAGGATGTTCGGCCACCGTATTGTATGTAGCTAATGACGCTGCCGTAATTGCTGCACGTGCTTCCAACATTTTTGCTACCCAATAGTTTGCACGAGAATTATTTTTATTAGTCTGCTTACTCATCATAGCAGCCGCTTCCTGACACTCCTTAATAATGTAGTCATAAGTTTCAGCTTCAGTAGAGCGGGGAACCTGAATTGTAGTAATATCCATACCACCGGTATAGTCAAATACATCATCTCCTACAATTGGAATACCACCTAACCCACGGGCAATACAAAAATAAGTCCAAGCACGAATATAGCGAACTTCACCTTCATAAAGTCTCTTAGTCTCCTCATCTACAGCAGTAGATCCTTTAATGCCCTGTAAGAATTGATTCAAATTACGAATCAATGTATAGTCATAAGGACGCCATTTATTTCTGTCAATATTCTCCTCACTATTGTTATCATAATGAATAGCCTCATCCAGCATAAAATAATCTTCTACTGCTTCATTACGTTGTCCAAAAGTGATACGGCCATAAAAGTTAGCCAGAACAGATTTCACCAACGCCGGGTCAGCATACACCTGATCTTGTGTCATAATGTCGTTTGGCTTCGTATCCAGAAAGCCATTACAGCTACTCAACGATAATACTCCTGCAGCAGCAAGAGCCATTAAAAAATATCTGTTTTTCATTGTTTACTTAAAATTTGAGATTAATACCTAAGTTAACCACACGCATCGTCGGATAGTCCAAACCATTTGAATTGATGCACTCCGGATCCATAAAAGGTATATTACTGATAGAGAACAGGTTGGTTCCAGACACATACAAACGCAAATTACTGATACCAGCTTTCGCAACAATCCGTTTGGGTAAAGTATAACCAAACTCCAGATTACGCAGCTTAATATATTTCACATTATGCAGCCAGAATGTACTCTTATCATAAGCACTTGTTTCTTCATTATTCAAACGAATTAACGGATATTTTCCAGGAATCAACTGGCTGTCCGCATCCCAGATATCTGCCAGATGCCAAGCATCTTTAAATACCTCATCCGGACTGTTACCATCATTCTGGAACGGACGAGCCGTTTCATATTGCTGTTGCCATGATGTCATACCCGAACCCGTCCAGTCCATTGCCAAATCAAAACCTTTCCAGCTTGCCGACAAATTAATACCAAAGTTGAGTGTAGGAGTACTATCACTACGGTAACCGATTGGACGCTCATCCATATAGTTTATTACACCATCACCGTTGACATCCTTATACATAATATCACCCGGAACAACTGTCTTGTTTCCTTTTCTATCGTTATCTATCGGATAAGTAGCAATCTGTTCCCAACTTGTAAAACGGCCAACAGCTTCATATCCCCAATTTACATAACCAACACGATGCCAAATACTGTTACGATAAACATCCCAAGAGTTGCTATGACGTGTATCATATTGTTCCCAATCCCAGAAACGTGAATAAGTCATATTAGCACCAACGCTATAATTAAAATCACTAACATGATCGGTCCAGTTTACCATTGCATCAAAACCAACATGTTTGTCCGATCTCAAATTTTCTTTTGGTAAAGAGAAACCTGCTTCATTTGGAATCAACACGTCATAACGAGATTCAGGAATTCCATCGCGAATACGCTGGAAGAAGTCTACCTGAGCATTAAGACGGTTATTAAAGAAGCCCATATCTACACCAATATCCAGGATCTTAGATTCCATCCATGATAAAGTTTTATTAGGTAAACCACGAGTCTCAGTTCCAACAACCCAATCGCCATCCAATACGGCACCACCGTTATTGTATTTATAACCAGGCAGGTAATCGAACGCAGTATAATCACTCACATTATCATCTCCAACCACACCGTATGAACCACGTATCTTCAAATTAGAAAACACGTTGGCAATCTTACTTTCTTTCCAGAAATTTTCTTCAGAAATTCTCCATCCTAAAGAGGCAGAAGGGAAGAATCCCCAACGATTTTCCGGTTTAAATTTCCAAGAGCCATCCCAACGACCAATTAATTCGATCAGATAACGATCAGCAAAACTATAATTGATACGTCCTAACCATCCCATACGAGCTTCCGTATTGTTACCAGTATCATTATACTCTACAATCTCCTTAAAACGAATCAGATCCATACCGTTGGCAACCGGAACTGAATGTACCCATGATTTGGGGCGCTTACGTTGTGTAGCCTCAAAAGAAGCAACAGCATTGATAGAATGATTACCAAACCTACGATCAAAGTTCAACTGGAAATTAGCAAATTGATCCTCTACCTTCTCACGATTACGTTCGCGATAAGGATTATCCATAGCAGCCGTTTCATAATACTCACCCGTTTTTTCATTGTATCCATACAATTTGAATGTGTATTCCTGATTATCCAGTTCATTATAAGCATAATAATAGCCCAACATACCTTTAGCCTTCAATCCTTTCAATATCTCATATTCAGCAGTTGTTTGCATTTGAATAACACGCCATACATCGGATACCTTACCACTGGTGTCATAATTTAAAAGAGCAAAATTTGTCTCTTTCTGGTCAGAAACAAGTTGTGGGTATAAAGGATTGTCGTTGGCATACGGACGCTTTGTCGGCTGATTCTTCATAGTTGCAAAACGAGGTAACCATGTATCATCTCCTCCAGGAACACCCGGATGGTGACGATCTTCAATACGTCCATTCATCGTAGCACCAATCTTGAAACGATCAGAAATATTCATATCAATATTCATCTGGGCATTTGTACGTCTGAATCCACCGTAACCACGTACAGTCGCTTCTTGATCGATATGAGAAACTGCTACATAATAATTAGCCTTATCGGTACCTCCTGAAAGATTCGCACTAATATATGATTGAGGAGCAGTAATCCAAATATAGTCGCTCCAATCAAAACCCTGGTAGTTTTTCTCAGTACCGGCCATCCATTTTGCATATTCCTCTTTGTTGTACCTGCGATCATTGTCCGCCTTTTTAGCCCAAGTTTCTGCAGAGACATAAGCGTTCACATAATCTTTAGTCTTAGCTGGCTGAACATAACGTGAATTATGCTGCCAACCATAGTAAGCATTAATAGATACGGAATTCTTCGAATTACGCTGTCCTTTCTTTGATGTAACCACTACTACACCATTGGCAGCGCGCACACCATAAATTGCAGCAGAGGCATCTTTCAATATAGAGATAGATTCTATATCGTTAAAGTCCATGTGATTAAACTGTCCATCATCAGATACAACACCGTCAATTACATACAATGGAGCACCCATATTACGTATCTGTAGTTGTGTAGAAGCACCCGGACGTCCATCATTCTGACGGGTATTGATACCTGCTATTTTACCAACCAATGCACCTGATGCTGTTGTTGCATTGGAACGTTCAATGTCAGTAGAAGCAATTGCAGCAACGGCACCCGTCAGTGTTGCCTTTTTCTGTGACATACCGAAACCGGTAATAACGACTTCATCGAGTACTTTTGTGTCTTCCTTTAGAATTACTTTAACTGTGTTTGATGCGCCTACGTTTACTTTTTGTGTTGTGTAACCAATAAATGAGATTTCAAGTGTAGCTTTAGGGCCGACACTCAGCGAGAATTCACCGTTCATATCGGTGATGGTACCAGTTGTACTCCCCGGCTCTTTTACGTTAGCACCAATTACCGCTTCGCCATTGGCGTCGATAACTATACCCTTTACGGTCCGTTGTTGTTGAACGGAGTTCACTGCCAATACAGTTTCTGTTGCCGGGTTTTCGGCGCTAGCGAAACTGTAGGCACTTGGCAAAAGCGAAAAGGCAGCCATACAAAGTGGTATGCGCCACATTCTGCTACGACTTGCGAGCCAAAACATTTGTTCTTTTTTACGCATAGTACATAAATTTAAAAAACAGGTTCTATAAATCTTTAATGTATAAAAGCATCGTTATGGAAATAATCCTCGGAATATAAGACGGGATGTATTTCATAGTATAGCTCTTACGGTTTCGAAACATTGCAAAGGAAAGTTATTTTTAACTAATAAGACGATAATTTTCGTTCAATAAACAACAAAATCTGTTCTTTTCAACATTTCAATCCCCCTCACAGAGCCCTAAAAGCACATCTGAACAGATTCTGCTATTTATTGAACAGTATTTTTCATCTCCTTTCTGCGAATTTGGTCACCTTTGTATAATTCCTCATTTATTAATTAAATAATGTATTAAGCAAACATGAAATTACACATTGCTATGCTGGCAGCTACCCTGCTGTTATCCGGAGGAGACTCGTACGCCCAAGGGAACAAACAGGAGAAAAAGGCGAAAGCCTACATGGTAGCAGATGCCCATCTGGACACTCAGTGGAACTGGGATGTACAGACTACCATTAAAGAGTATGTATGGAACACGATCAACCAGAACCTGTTTCTGCTGAAAAAGTATCCGAACTATGTATTCAACTTTGAAGGCGGAGTGAAATATGCCTGGATGAAGGAGTACTATCCTGCACAATACGAAGAAATGAAGAAGTACATCGGGGAAGGCCGCTGGCACATTTCCGGAAGTAGCTGGGACGCAACGGACGCTCTGGTACCTTCGACTGAATCGTTCATCCGCAATATTATGCTGGGACAACAGTATTACAGACAAGAATTCGGAGTGGAAAGCACGGACATCTTCCTGCCCGACTGTTTCGGATTTGGCTGGACACTGCCTACTATCGCTTCGCACTGCGGCCTGATTGGTTTCTCTTCACAAAAGCTGGACTGGCGTGTGCATCCGTTCTATGGTAAGAGCAAGCATCCGTTTACAATCGGCTTGTGGAAAGGAATAGATGGATCGTCTATCATGCTGGCACATGGATATGATTATGGCAGAAGATGGAACGACGAAGACCTTTCAGAAAACGAACAACTGAAAGAACTGGCAGGCCGTACACCACTTAATACAGTATACAGATATTACGGTACAGGCGATATCGGCGGATCACCGACACTGGCCTCTGTCCGTTCAGTGGAAAAAGGACTTCGCGGAAACGGTCCGGTAGAAATTGTCAGTGCAACCAGCGACCAGCTTTACAAAGATTACCTTCCTTATAAGAATCATCCGGAATTACCGGTATTCGACGGTGAACTGTTGATGGATGTTCACGGTACAGGATGCTACACCTCACAGGCTGCCATGAAATTGTACAACCGCCAGAACGAATTACTGGGAGATGCGGCCGAAAGAGCTGCCGTAACTGCCGAATGGCTGAATCAGGCCAAATATCCGGGAAGCACCATCAATGAAGCATGGAAACGCTTCATTTATCATCAGTTCCACGATGACCTGACAGGAACCAGTATACCGCGTGCCTATGAATTTTCATGGAACGATGAACTAATCTCACTGAAACAGTTCTCCAATGTACTGACTTCTTCCATTCATGGTATCGGCAGGGAATTGGATACACGGGTCAGCGGTATTCCGGTAATCCTTTATAATGCACTCGGATTTGCGGTTACAGATATTGCGGAAATAGAACTTGATCTTCCAAAAGCCCCCAAAGGGATAACGGTGTACGATGAAAAGGGCAAAAAAGTATCGGCTCAGCTCATTTCTTATACCGACGGAAAAGCACGCATCCTGGTAGAAGCAACAGTTCCGGCTACAGGATATGTGGTATATGACATACGCACATCAGGAACCGGTGCAAGCAACGTCTCGACGAACGTCAATACCTTGGAAAACTCTCTGTACAAGATTACATTGGATAAAAATGGAGATATCGTCTCTCTGACTGACAAAAAGAACGGCAAAGAGCTGGTGAAAGCCGGGAAAGCAATCCGCCTGGCACTCTTCACTCAGAACAAGTCATACAATTGGCCGGCATGGGAAGTGTTGAAAGAGACAACCGACCGTACTCCGGTTTCGATTACGGATGACGTGAAAATAACTTTGGTTGAAGACGGAACTTTACGTAAATCGCTTTGTGTCGAGAAACGTCACGGAGAATCTGTCTTCCGTCAATACATACGTCTGTATGAAGGTAGCCGTGCAGAACGCATCGACTTCTATAACGAAATAGACTGGCAATCGACCAACGCATTGTTAAAAGCCGAATTCCCGCTCAATATTGAAAACGAAAAGGCTACGTACGACTTGGGTATCGGCAGCATACAACGTGGCAACAATACCGAAACAGCTTACGAAGTATATGCACAATATTGGGCCGACCTGACCGATCATGACGGAAGTTATGGTGTATCGGTGATGAACGACAGCAAATATGGATGGGACAAGCCGGATAACCATACGATCCGTCTCACCCTGCTCCACACACCGGAAACACGCGGAGGTTACGCATATCAGGATCATCAGGATTTCGGTCATCATACCTTCACCTACAGCCTGATACCACATCAGGGAGCCTTGGATAAACCTGCCACTGTAGAGAAAGCCGAAAAGCTGAACCAGCAACTGAAAGCCTTCCGTACGGAAAAGCACAAAGGAAATGCCGGAAAATCGTTCTCGTTTGTCGCTTCGGACAACCGCAATGTATTGATCAAGGCACTGAAGAAAGCGGAAGAAACCGATGAGTATGTAGTACGCGTATACGAAACCGAAGGCCGGAAAGCACAGAGCGCCACACTGACCTTTGCAGGGGAAATCATCAGTGCCAGCGAAGCCAACGGTACAGAAAAGACAATCGGCAATGCAACTTTCGAAGGAAACAAGTTGCAGGTAAACATCACTCCTTATTCTGTAAGAACTTACAAAGTACGCCTCAAACCATCGGGACGTGAGGCGTCTCCGATCGAATATGCCGCTTTACCGCTTGACTACGACCGCAAATGTGCTTCTTATAATGAATTCCGTGGAGAAGGCGACTTCGAATCGGGCTATTCTTTTGCAGCCGAACTTCTGCCGGACTCACTGATAGCCGGTCAGATCACTTTCCGCTTGGGAGAAAAAGAGATTGCGAACGGAATGTCTTGTGAAGGTGATACCTTGCAACTGCCTGCGGGAAACAAATACAACCGTCTCTATATCCTCGCCGCCTCTACCGAAGGAGACAATCAGGCCGACTTCCGCATTGGCAAGCAGACCGCTTCATTCGTTGTACCTTCTTATACCGGCTTCATCGGCCAATGGGGACATAAAGGACACACCGAAGGATATCTGAAAGATGCTGAGATTGCCTATGTAGGTACACACCGCCATGCATCCAACGGTGATCAGCCTTATGAATTCACTTATATGTTCAAATTTGGTATGGATATTCCGAAGGGAGCTACCAGCGTAATCTTGCCCCGAAATGAGAAAGTGGTTTTGTTTGCTGCTACTCTGGTTGCCGAAAATGAACCGGCTACAACCGTTGCCGGCACTCTTTTCCGCACCAATAACGTAGGTAATGCAGCTACTGCCGGAAATGATGAAGAAGCAGTACGCGAAAATATCCTGAAAGGAGCTAAAATCATTGCTTGCTCCGGATATACCAACGACGAAGAAAAACCGGACTTCCTGCTGGATGGTAAAACGGATACAAAGTGGTGTGACGTTTCGCAGACTCCGAACTACGTAGACTTCGATCTAGGTGAAGCACAAAACATCAGTGGTTGGAAGATGGTGAACGCCGGACAGGAAAGTCACTCATACATCACCAATGGTTGCTTCCTGCAAGGTAAAATGAACCCGGGCGATGAATGGACGACTCTGGATGCTATCGACGGTAACCATGCAAATGTCGTTTCACGTCCGCTGAACTATGACGGAAAAGTACGTTACATCCGTCTGCTTGTGACTCGTCCTACACAGAGCACCGGAGGCAGAGATACACGTATCTACGAACTGGAAGTTTATAAATAAACAGAAAACTGTAAATTCAATGACAATAGTGGCTGATAGTTGGAATACTGTCAGTCACTATTATCTTTTTTCACTACCTTTGTTCATTATGAAAACACATTCAGCATTAACTATTCTTTGTCTGTTATGCACCATCCATTGCGCAGCAGCCCCACAAAAAGCCGTAAGCGATACTCTTTTGTCAGCCCGGTTCAACCGGTATGCCCGTGAAAATCTGATAGAGAAATTATATCTGCATCAAGACCGTACCAACTATTATGCCGGAGAAACCATTTGGTTTAAAGTGTATCAAACACTCTCTTCCTCAGCAACCGAAGCCAGCAGGATTGTATACATAGATCTGTCAAATAGTAAAGGAGAAATTGTAAAACAAGTCAAGTATCCTTTGGCAGACGGAGCAGCCTCCGGTAGCCTTTCGATCCCGGAACATCTACACGCCGGCCATTATCAACTTCGTGCCTATACCCGATGGATGCAGAATTTTGATCCGGAGTTTTTCTTCCATCGTGAACTAACGATTTATGGAAATTCAGAAAAAGACAACATTCCCCAGCAGACAACAAAATTTAAACTGAGATTCTTCCCGGAAGGAGGAAATCTAATCAATGGACTCACCTCCCGAATAGCATTCGAAGTAGTGGATGCCAATACCGGAAAAGGGGTTCAAACAGAAGGGGTCATACTGAATGCCCATGGAGACAGTATCCGTAAATTTGCTACCAGTCACTTGGGCAAAGGAAGTTTCTTTTTCATCCCACAGAAAAAAGAAAAATACATTGCCCGTCTGGCAGGAGATAACACAGACTTTAAAATACCTTCGATAAGCGAGCAGGGGTTTGTGATGACTGTTAAACACCTGAAAGAAGCGTTACGTATTTTATTGACTCAAAATATTGGCCCTTCAACCAAAAACTCGGTTTATTCACTTATCCTCCATCAAGAAGGACGGTTGATTGCCATACTACCCGTCGATGGTTCGCAACCGCATACACTTTTCGATTTGCCTTTAGATAAACTTCCTACGGGCGTCTTCACACTAACCCTGATCGATGAAGACTATCATGCCTATTGTGAAAGGCTGATATTTACTCACTTTCCCGAAACACTCAACCTAAAACTTTCATCTACTATTTCGGTACAAGAAGGACATCGAAAAATGTCGGTGAATATCCGTAGTACTGATAAGAAAGGAATTCCCCAACCGGGTTCTTTCTCGATGGCAGTTGCACAAACTTTTTTAGAGCAACCAACGATCCGTGACAACTTCAGTACCTACTTATTTCTTAGTAGCAACCTGAAAGGGCAAACGGAACAACCATTAAGCTACTGGAATCCGGAAGATACTGAAAGCCTGTCTAAAATAGAACTGCTATTGCTGACACAAGGATGGCGACGCTACTCACTTGAAGTTTTCAACCAGCCCGACAATCTCCCCCGATATCCTATGGAACAATCTCTCATCCTATCAGGAAAAGTGGAAAATATAAATAAACAGAAGGCTAAATCTGTTGAACTTCAGGCTATCCTACGTCAAGATTCACTCAAACAATTTATTACCTGTCCGTTGGATGGACAAAAACGTTTCAGCCTATCGGGAATCTCTTTTGAAGGAACAAAGGAAGTCATGCTCTCAGCCACCGACAAGAATGGGAAAACCTATCCGATCAAACTTGATGATTCCATTCCGGTTCCATCGGTGAAATATATGCCTTCTCCTTTTGCACCTGATAGTTCTTTTCATGTACAATGGGATATTACCAAGTCCTACATCCCCCAAAAGGAGATTGACAAACAGCTATTCGAATTAGGAGAAGTGAAAGTAACCGCACGAAAAAAAGATCCGATTGAAAAGCGGCGTCCTTATAGTGAAGGATTCGTGAAAACAAGTACTCAAGTGAAAGCAAGCAACAGTTTTGGAGATGTCCGTCAATTACTGAGAACAGTGCCCGGCATCACCATGGTTCCTAATCCGGATAAAACAAAGAGTAACTTACAGTATGCCCACATCAACGGACTTCCCGGAGGAACAGTAGCTGCCTTGGTACTGGATGGGTATATTGCCAAAGATCCTGAAGTTGTATATAGCATGGAGGCATCCAGAATCGAACGGGTAGAAGTCCTGCAACAGACGTCCACTCAGTTCGGAGGATTTAGCAGTTATGGAGGCACTATCGTATTATATAGCCGTCCGATACAAGGAGAAGTTATAGCAACGAATAATAAAATCTGCCAGTGGATAGGTTATAACCAGACAAAAGAATTTTATACTCCTACTCTTTCCGATCATTCATTCTTCGAACATTCGGAACAAAGAAATACACTGTACTGGAATCCTACAGTAAAAACCGACAAGGAAGGTAAAGCACAAGTATCCTTCTTTCTAAACGATCAGGAGGACGGAGAATACGTGATTCATTGTGAAGGCTACTCGGAAGAGGGATTGATTGGTACGGACTTCCGGGTTACAGAGGTGCCGGAACACCCTTGACAGCCACTTCATGCTTAAACCGACACCAACTTAAGTAGAACAGGCAGGCAACATAACATCTCTTGGAAAGAAAAAAAGGGTTGTATCCAAGCAAAACAAGCTTTTGATACAACCCTTGATAATAAACCCTAATTATATACCGGTTCTTATTACTTCTGCATTTTATCCATTAATACCTTCATCCAATAACCACCGATCACGGAACGTGCCTTGAAACCGACAAACTTACCGCTATCGGTATGATGCCAGTCGCTCAGCGGAACACGTGATACGGTTTCATTAGCATACTTATATACCGGAGAAATAAATTTCTCGAAAGTAGCCTTATCAGAAGACATGGCAGCAGTCCACATAATCCAGTCGGATTTAGTATATTCCTTGCGGGAATCCAACGGAAGTCCATAAGGGTTTTGCAGTTTGGTCTGATAATAAGAAATTTCTTTCTCAATCACATTATTGGGGAAAAGGTTCAGATTCCACATCTTGTCCCAAACCATATTGTACTTCTGGCTCCAGGTATTCTCACGGTCGAATGCCAGACGATAATGATCACCCTCACGAGCCATTTGTTCCCATTTGGTAGCCATTGCTTTGGCTTTGGCAGCATATCGGTCGGCTACATCATCCATACCGAGCATACGGGCCATTTCACTGTAAGCAGCTACACCCATGATCGCTTTTACCGAAAGGTTGGCGTTATGTGCCCAGTGTCCGGCAAAGTCATCAGTACAGAGTTGATTCTCGGGATCTTGTCCGTATTCCGCCAGATAATCAGTCCAAATGGTCAGTAAATCCCAATACTTCTTAGCATAGTCGGCGTTACCTTCTACCTTGGCAATAGCAGCAGCCAGGACTACCATATTTCCGCCTTCTTCAATCGGCATGTCACCACCGTATACCTGTCCGTTAGCAATAGGATAAGTTCCCAGGTCGTGAGCCGGGAAAGGCTTGTTCCAACGTCCGCTGGCACTATATTCAAAGATACTGGTCATCATGCCTTTCTGCAATTCGGGGTTATAAGCCAGGAAGAGCGGAGCAGACGGATAAGTCAGGTCGACAGTATTGATACAACCGTTACTATTGTTCTCTTTAGAGAAGAAGAGCAAGTTACCATCCGCATCCTTGAACAGCTTATGGGCGGCAATCACCTGACGGTAAGCCAATGCACACAGTTCAGAGTATTCTTTGCCACCTGCTTTTTCTGCATCGTTCAGAATCATTTCGTCGTAAGCACGGCAACGTTCCATGACAGACGCATAGTTTGCTTTGGCACGCTCAAAGGCATCGAAGATGCTTACCTTACCATCATGCTTCCAGTAGGCCATGCGAGGTTGATAGAAGTATTCGATAGCATAAATATCATCGTAACCCAACATCAGGAAGCCGGATTTGCCATCGGTACCTACTTTACCCAGATCGTCAGTATAGGCCATAGCCGACATCTGGTCGGCACGACGGGTCACGCACTCGGCTTGTGTAGGCAACAAAGAACCCTTGGTAGCAAACTCGTTCTTCATACCATAATAGTTACCCAGGCTGACAGCTGTATTGGCACCTATATTTCCTGCCAGATAAGCATATCCCCAATCAATACAGATACCGTCTCCTTTTCGTGCGAGGATAGGCTGGTCGATAGTCCCTGCCTGTACATAATTGATACCGTTACGGCGGATCACTTTCGAACGGGTAGGTTGCGTCAGTTCATTGATGGCAAGCTGCGGAGTGGTCTCCACATACATCTGCACATCATGTTGCTTTTTGTCCAGCGAACGAACGCGGTAAGAAATATAATTAACGGGAGTAGACAACAAATCGAGGTCGTCCATCATCAAAGGTGCGGTAAACACCAGGTCCAGTTCCACCGGACCACAAGTAAACGTGTAGTAAGTTTGTGTGGGGAGTACGCTTACCGATTTCTGGACGGCTGCCGTCTCAAAACCTGTCGTCTGTTTGTTCAGGCGATAAAGGCCGAAATCTACATAAGCACCTCCTGTTGTGTTGTGACAGTGTGCGGCAAGTACGTTTTTTCCTTTTTGCAGCTTCTTCTTGGCTGCATCCGATAGTTCGAGTAATACGTCGTTGTTCCATGAATAGTCTGTAGCAACCAGCTTTTCACCATTCAGGTAGAGTTCGAATACATCGTCGTGCGAATATTTCAGATAGATGGTTTCTCCGTTCATATCATCGTTAATCTGGAAATCACGGCGAACCCAGATGTCCGGAGTAGTCCAGCGAGTATGGACACGAGGCATATCGGGAGTACCGAAAGCACCTTGTCCCTCTTTCCATCCGGCAGCATTGAACGAAAGGGCGTTCCATCCCGCAGCCGGCTCATCGAAAGTATAACTCCCCTGCCAGGTATCGGTATCGGTCATGGGTACAAGGGTTTCAAGATTCAATTTATCTTTCCCCATAAAGCGGTAAGTCTTCCCGTCTACACGGATAGCACCCAACAAAGGATGTTCCGTTCCGGTCCAGTGCATAGTGCTGCTTTCGTTCAGCGCATCTGTAGGCGACCAGATGGACAGATAGGGGTCGGAAGTGATGAGAGGCACCGCCGGCGCACGCAAAGCAACATTTCTACTTGCCTTATACAGGTCGGCTGCCTGCGCATTGCACAGCATACCGACTGCTAAAGCCATTGTGAATAGTTTTTTCATTATTTTATTTATTAGTATGTTTCAATCTAAATAGTATCCTTCAACAATCTTTACCTTAATCAAAAACCTGTGTACCTATCGACACCCTACTCTAATCACTTATTTAAAGAATTGCATATCTTTGTATTGATAGCTTTCACCTGAGCTTCATTCACCTTAATCACTTTACGGTCGTATGTCATCAGTCCGTTCACTTCCATTTCTACATCCGTAGTCTGTGTATAGACAGCAGCTGAGAAACCTCTTGAAATCAACCGATACAGTTCATTGCCGTATTCAACGTATTGTTTGGTTACTTCTTCGGGTGAATTGAACTTCACGTATCCCCAGTTGTGGTTCGGTTCCCAAAGATGTTCATTCAGTGCCAGGCCGATGCCGCCATATTCACCCAACACGGTAGCACGTCCGGCATCGTAGAAGTCAAGTGACGGATTGGGATAATGATGCAAGTCAAGAATATCACCGCAAGGGAAGTGATTGCCGCCACTTGCCGGGTTCACCAGGCGTGAAGGATCATACTTCTTTGTCCATGTCGCGATATCTTCAGTCTTGAACTGTCCCCAACGCTCGTTAAACGGAACCCATACACCGATACAAGGATAGTTGTACAGATAATCCATGATTTCCTTCCACTCTTTGCGATAGATCTGTTCCGACTCCTCGCTACGATTCAGTTCATTGCCGGTGAAGTAGTTGTACATCTGCCACTCCGGTTCACGGTCGCCGTTCGGCATATCCTGCCATACGATGATACCCAGTTTATCACAGTGTGTATACCAACGTGCCGGTTCCACCTTCACGTGTTTACGGATCATGTTAAATCCGAAGTCTTTGGTTTTCTGAATATCATAAACCAACGCTTCGTCTGTCGGAGCTGTATACAGTCCGTCGGGCCACCATCCTTGATCGAGAGGACCGAACTGGAACATATCTTCATTGTTCAGCTGCAAACGTACAATTCCGTCCTTGTCACGGCGGGTAGAGTATTTGCGCATAGCTGTATAGCTATCTACTTTATCGGTCACTTTACCATTGCTCAACAGGGCAATCTGCATAGAATAAAGAGTCGGAGAAGCAGGACTCCACAGTTTGGCATCAGCAGGCATCTGAATGTCAATAGTCTGGCCGTTCAATCCTTTTCCGGTAGCAACCAGCTGTTTACCATCGAAAACCTTTACTTCGACAACTTCCGAAGGACAGCTGGTACTGGTAGTAACGTCCACTGTGAGTTTCTTACGGTCGATGTCCGAAGTCGTACGAACATTAGTAATATGACGTTCGGCCACAGGCTCCATCCAGACAGTTTGCCAGATACCGGTAACAGCTGTATACCAGATGCCTTCCGGACGGTTTACCTGTTTGCCACGAGGCTGAGGTCCGCGATCTGTCGGGTCCCATACCTTCACAACAAGTTTATTGTCTCCTTTAGTAGCCAAAGCAGCCGTAATATCGAGTGAAAAAGGAGTAAATCCTCCGGTGTGTTGTCCCACCTTAATGTCATTGACCCAAATATCAGCTTTCCAGTCTACCGCACCGAAGTTCAGCATCACTTTTTTACCTTTCCAGGAAGCGGGTACTGTGAAAGTACGCTGATACCAAAGTTCTTTGTCGGGGCCGACTTTCTTACCAACACCCGAAAGGCTGGACTCTATGGCAAAAGGAACCAGAATCTGACCTTCGTAAGCTGAAGGAGCAGCTCCTTTCTCGGTGATGGCATAATTCCACAAACCATTCAGGTTCTTCCACTCTCCCCGTTCCATCACCGGACGTGGATACTCGGGCAATACATTTTCAGGATTCACCTGCTCAGCCCACTTTGTCTTGATTTTGTCTCCTGCCGGTTTCCATTGTGCAAAAGCGGAAGTAGCTATCGACGCTGTCAGAACTGCAATTAAAATGCTCTTTTTCATTGTCTTCAAATTATGTTTAACCTATTAATGATGCAATACGATCCCCGGGACAGGTAGGCGGCTACCTGTCAGACTAAGGAAAAAATGTTCTAAATGACTATTTTATTTCAAAAGAGTACCCGAAGGTTTCGGCAAGGCAACCCCTGCACGAACCGGAATCCCTAAATCGGGCATTCCATGGGCATCCCATCCTATTTTTTGTATTCGCGGATTACGGGTTTCAGGACTCCCGGTGTCTCCATTGGTCACCTGACGGGCATGGTAAATCATATACCATTCAGTCCCATCGGGCGAGGGAACAAAGGAGAGTCCACCCGGACCATAAACTTCATTCTCCAACGATTGCTGAAATACCGGAACCGAACTCTTTGTCCAGGAAGCCGGATCTAACAAATCACTCTCGGCATCGGCAGTCAACATCCCGACACAGTAATAGGGTGACCACGAACCGCTGGCAGCGTAATATAGAATCAACGTCTTATTATCTTTCGAATGGAAGAACTGAGGCCCTTCATTCACATAAATGGGGTAAGCCGTACGGCTGCCATCCGGATTGACCCACTGCCGTTCCCATTCATACTCGGGTTTGGATATCAGGACACGGGGTGAATCGAGTGTCCACGGATCTTTCATCCTGGCAATATAGATACATTGAGTTTCGGCATTGGTTCTCCTTTTGGACCATCCGGACCAGGCCAGATAGCGGACTCCCTTATGTTCGAAAGTGGTGGCCTGTATCCCCCAATTCCATTCGGGATTGGTTATGATACTTCCTTTCATTTCGAACTTTCCCTCCATCGGGTCGGGTGAAGAGTTTTCAAGTACGTACAACTGGTGATTATCCGTATTGCCGTCGTCGGCTGCATAATATATATACCATTTATCATTGATATAGTGAATCTCCGGTGCCCAGAGATGACAACTGTTGGATGGATCCTGAGGCTTCCACACTATCTTGCAAACCGCATGAGCCATATCAGTGATATCGGACGTTTCCCAAAGCATGATCTTATCTTCCGTTCCATGGGTATAATAATACTTACCATTATGGAAAAGAGCACTCGGATCGGCCCCTTCCGGAAACAAAGGATTTACATATGTATCCTTTGCCGCACTTACCGACTCCTGTTTCTGTCCGCCGCTCTTGTTTCCACAACCGGCGCAGAAGAATAAGGTAGTAATAAATAGCAGGTAGATCTTTGTTTTCATAGCTTTCTGTTATTAAGATGCTACAAAGAAAAAACATTTTCGTTGAATAAAGGGATAAATACTGCTCAATAAACAAAAGAATCTGTTCTTTTTATACTTCTAATATTCACATAACCCGCATTTCGCATCGTATTGGTCAGTAATTGCTATTTATTGAATAGTTTGTGTCGCACATTTCATACAGAATTCACAAACTTTGTAGCATGATATCAGATGAAGCTACTGATTTGTATTGAAATAACCCCTAAATAATAACCATAAGTAAAAACACCCAAACATGAAAAAGATGAAAAGTCTGAAAGGAGGCTTGGCCGGAATCCTATTTACAGCCGGATTACTGGCAGCATCGTGTACTTCCGATCAATCATCGTCGGCAGTAACCATCGTGAACCGCCCCGACTGTACACAAACCAACGTAAACTATGTAGGAAACCGCTTGCCACTGAAACCGATGAATTTCATTAAACTGCCCGTCGGAAGTATTCAGCCCGAAGGATGGTTGAAGAAATATCTCGAATTACAGAAAGACGGTCTGACCGGTCACCTGAATGAAATCAGTGCATGGCTGGGCAAAGAGAATAATGCCTGGCTGACCAAAGGAGGAGATCACGGATGGGAAGAAGTCCCCTATTGGCTGAAAGGATACGGAAACCTGGCTTATATATTAAAGGATCAGAAAATGATTGATGAAGCTAAAGTATGGCTCGAAGGAGCATTCGCCAGCCAACAACCCGACGGATACTTTGGTCCCATCAACGAGCGGAACGGAAAAAGAGAATTATGGGCACAGATGATTATGCTCTGGTGTCTGCAATCCTATTATGAATATTCAAATGACCAACGGGTAATCGACCTGATGACCAATTACTTTAAATGGCAGTTAAGTGTACCGGACGAACAATTCCTGGAGGACTATTGGGAAAACAGCCGTGGCGGAGATAACCTGTTAAGCGTATATTGGCTTTATAACCGCACAGGAGATCAATTCTTACTGGAACTGGCTGAGAAGATACACCGGAACACAGCAGACTGGACCCGCCCGTCGGCACTGCCGAACTGGCACAATGTAAACATCGCACAATGTTTCCGCGAACCGGCTACCTATTATATGATGACAGGAGATTCAGCCATGCTGAAAGCATCTTATAATGTACACAATCTGATACGCCGTACTTTCGGACAAGTACCGGGCGGTATGTTCGGTGCCGACGAAAATGCCCGCATGGGTTCTATCGACCCACGTCAGGGAGTAGAGACCTGCGGATTGGTAGAACAGATGGCTTCCGATGAATTGATGCTTTGTATGACGGGTGATCCGCTTTGGGCAGAACACTGCGAAGAAGTGGCTTTCAACAGTTATCCGGCTGCCGTGATGCCGGATTTCAAAGGATTACGTTACATCACTTGCCCTAACCAGACGGTCAGCGACTCAAAGAATCATCATCCGGGCATCGACAACCGGGGACCTTTTCTGGCAATGAACCCGTTCAGCAGCCGTTGCTGCCAGCATAACCACGCACAGGGATGGCCTTATTATGCCGAGCATCTGATTCTGGCTACTCCGGATAATGGTGTAGCGGCCGCCATGTATGCCGCCTGCAAAGCAACGGTGAAAGTGGGTGACGGAAACGAAATAAGCCTTCACGAGCAGACGAATTATCCTTTCGAGGAAACCATCCGGTTTACGGTAAATACTCCGAAAGCTGTAAGTTTCCCGTTCTATCTGAGAATCCCTTCATGGACAGAGGGTGCAACTATCTTTGTTAACGGCAAAAAAGTAGCGGCTAACCCCGAAGCAGGACAATATGCCTGCATCAATCGCGAATGGAAAGACAATGACCAAGTGGAGATTCAACTGCCGATGCAACTTTCGATGCGTACATGGCAAGTGAACAAAAACAGTGTAAGCGTAGACTACGGTCCGTTGACAATGTCACTGAAAATTGACGAAGATTATGTGAAAAAGGACAGCCGCGCTACGGCTATCGGTGACTCTAAATGGCAGGAAGGCGCTGACGCCAGCCAATGGCCGACATACGAGATCTATGCAAAAACTCCTTGGAACTACGCATTGGTACTCGGTAAGAACGAACCTTTGAAAGACTTTAAAGTAGTACACAAAGAATGGCCGGCTGACAACTTCCCGTTCACGGTCGCAAGTACACCTATCGAGGTAAAAGCTATCGGACGCAAGGTTCCTTCATGGGTTATCGATCAATACGACTTGTGTAGCGAACTTCCTGAAATGGACGCTCCGAAAGGGGAAAAAGAAGAAATCACCCTGATTCCAATGGGAGCAGCCAGACTGCGGGTTTCGGCTTTCCCGAACACAAGAGAATAAAAGATACCCGGTAATAAACATTAATCGAAAGACACTCATGAAGAAAAAAAATACATTTACATATCTGCTCATCGGACTGGGCCTCTGCTTCTCTTCCTTGGGAAGCGGGCTCCGGGCCGATACCCCCGAGAACTATACCAACAACCGCTATCCATTGGTACGCAAACCTTTGATGGAACTACCGTTAGGCAGCATTAAGGCAAAAGGATGGTTGCAGGAAATGTTGGTAAGGCAGAAAAACGGGGCAACCGGGCAAATGGACAAACTGTATCCGCTGGTGATGGGCGAACGCAACGGCTGGCTCGGCGGCGACGGTGATCAATGGGAAAGAGGACCATACTGGATTGACGGTTTACTTCCTCTGGCATATATCCTGGACGATGCGCAACTGAAAGCTAAAGTGCAACCTTGGATAGAATGGGCTTTAAAAAGTCAGCGGGAAGACGGTTTCTTCGGTCCGGCCAAAGACTATCCCGGAGAGGCCGGCATACAACGGGATAACTCTCACGACTGGTGGCCGCGTATGGTGATGCTGAAAATACTCCAGCAATATTATTCTGCCACGAACGATCAACGGGTCATCCGGTTTATGACCGACTATTTCCGTTATCAACTGAAAACGTTACCGGAAAAGCCGCTCGGCAACTGGACTTTTTGGGCAGAGTTCCGTGCCTGCGATAATCTTCAGGCCGTATACTGGCTCTATAATATCACCGGTGATTCATTCCTACTCGATCTCGGCAAACTGATTCATCAACAAAGTTTCAGCTTTGTAGATATGGTGAACCGGGGAGACCTGAAACGTATCAATACGATTCACTGTGTCAACCTGGCACAAGGTATCAAAGAGCCTGTCATCTATTATCAGCAAGAGCCCGACAAAATGTATCTCGATGCGGTTAAATGTGCTTTTCGTGACATTCGCCAGTTCCACGGACAACCGCAGGGTATGTATGGTGGTGACGAGGCATTGCATGGCAACAATCCGACCCAAGGTTCAGAACTCTGCTCAGCTGTGGAACTGATGTACTCGCTGGAAAAAATGGTAGAGATTACGGGAGATATCGACTTCGCCGACCATCTGGAAAGGATTGCATTCAACGCACTGCCCACCCAGATTTCAGACGATTTTATGACAAAACAATATTTCCAACAAGCCAACCAGGTGATGGTATCACGCCACCGTCGCAATTTCGATCAGGATCACGGAGGAACGGACAACTGTTTCGGGCTGCTGACGGGATATCCTTGTTGTGCATCGAACATGCACCAAGGTTGGCCTAAATTCACCCAAAGCCTCTGGTATGCCACTCCTGACGGCGGACTGGCTGTTACAGCATACGCTCCATCGGAAGTGACGGCCAAAGTAGCGGATGGGTGTACGGTAACTTTCAGTGAAGAAACCTATTATCCGATGGATGACAAAATAAGTTTCACCCTCCAATCGATGGACAAAAAACGGAAAGAAGTAAACTTCGCTCTCCAATTACGTATCCCGAAATGGTGTAGACAAGCCGGAATATCAGTCAACGGACAACTTCTTCAACATGCCGAAGGAGGCCGGATGGCCATTGTCAACCGCAACTGGAAAAAAGGGGACCGGGTGGAACTCCATCTGCCGATGGAAGTCACTGCCAGCACCTGGTATGAAAATTCGGTAACCATTGAACGCGGTCCGTTGGTATTTGCCTTGAAGATGGAAGAAAAATGGGAGAAGAAAGAGTTTGAAGAGCCGTGGTATGGTCCGTATTATTACTCAGTGACTCCTACCGAACCATGGAACTATGGATTGGTTGATTTCAATCGTAACAAAGCGAACGAACATGCCCGTGTAACGATTCATACGGAAAAGCAATCTTCCGTATTCCCCTGGAATAAGGAAAATGCCCCGATAGAAATACGGATGAAAGCAAGATTGGTACCTTCATGGAAACTTTACAACGAAATGGCAGGGCCTCAACCTTATTCTTTCTGTAGCGGAGGCGAAGGGCCGGAAACAGAAATCACCCTGATTCCTTATGGATGCACTACATTAAGAATAACGGAATTTCCGGTAGTGGGAGCCTCCCGATAGAGAGGTGAATAATCACTCCGAACCATTATAATAATAACTCAATATTCATACACAAGTCCTCCTTTCTCCCCTGCCTGCAAGTGGAGGGGAAAGAAGGACTCAAACACACAATTACAATGAAAAAACTTTTAGCAGCAGCAATGCTATTCATGCTGAACAGCTGGTCCTGTTTCAGTGCAGATACTCCGCGAGCGGAGTATCCCCGTCCACAGTTCGAACGGGAACAATGGCTAAACCTGAACGGGACCTGGACATTCGATTTCGATTTTGGTAAATCAGGAAAAGACCGCCGCCTGCAGTCGGCAGAGAAGTTTGATAAGAACATCACTGTACCCTTCTGCCCGGAAAGTAAACTTTCGGGAGTAGGCTATACCGATTTCATCGAACAGATGTGGTATCAACGCAATATTACCATCCCATCGGACTGGAATGGAAAAAAGATATTCCTGAACTTCGGTGCTGTGGATTATTGTGCGGAGATCTACGTCGATGGTAAATTCGTACAACGTCATTTCGGCGGTTCGTCTTCGTTTGCCGTAGATCTGACTCGCTATGTTACCCCCGAAAAGACTCACAATCTGGTGGTATTCGTACAAGATGATCTCCGTTCCGGACTACAAACCGGAGGAAAGCAATGCGGTAACTATTATTCGGGAGGCTGCTCTTATACCCGTACTACCGGTATCTGGCAGACTGTATGGATGGAAGCTGTCTCAGCCGACGGTCTGAAGTCAGTATTCGTACGCCCGGACATCGACCAAAAACAGTTGATCATCGAACCGGAATTTTATAATGAATCGGCCAACACATTGGAAATCATCTTGAAAGACGGAAATAAAACCGTTGCCAAGAAAAGTGTAAATTGTGCCAACAGTTCGGTAGTAGTTCTGCCGGTGAAGAATATGAAACTGTGGTCACCGGAAGATCCGTTCTTATACGATCTCGTTTATCAGGTAAAGGATGTCAAAGGCAACGTACTGGACGAAGTGAAATCATACGCCGGTATGCGCAAAGTACACACAGCCAACGGACGTTTCTATCTGAACAACCAGCCTTACTTCCAACGTCTGGTACTCGATCAGGGATTCTATCCGGAAGGTATCTGGACAGCTCCGAGCGATGAAGATCTGAAGAACGATATCGTATTGGGAAAAGAAGCCGGTTTCAACGGGGCACGTCTTCACCAAAAAGTATTTGAAGAGAGATATTATTACTGGGCCGACAAACTGGGATACATCACCTGGGGAGAATCGGCAAGCTGGATGCTCGATGTAAACAAGGAGCTGGCTGCGCGTAACTTCCTGGGTGAATGGAGCGAAGTAGTGGTTCGTGACCGCAATCATCCCTCACTCGTAACCTGGACTCCTTTCAATGAAACCTGGGGTGGCGGTCCGGATGCTTATGTCCGTCTGGTACGTGACGTATACAACATTACCAAAGCCATCGACCCGACTCGTCCGGTAAACGACGCCAGTGGTGATAACCATGTGATAACAGATATCTGGAGCGTGCACAACTACGAACAGGATCGTGCCAAACTGACTGAACAGCTAAAAATGGAAGAAGGTAAAGAGCCTTACCGCAATGCGCGTGACAAGGACTTCCTGGCCGTTTACGAGGGACAACCTTACATGGTTGACGAATTCGGCGGTATTCCCTGGATGGCAGAGAAAGACCGCAAAAACTCATGGGGATACGGTGGTATGCCTGAAAATGCAGAAGCATTCTACAAACGTCTGGAAGGTCAGATCGATGCTTTTATCGACTCACCGCATGTGACAGGTTTCTGCTATACTCAGCTGACTGACGTGGAACAGGAGAAAAACGGTATCTACTATTATGACCGCACTCCGAAATTGGATATGAAACGAATCAAAGCTATTTTTGAGAAAATAAAATAAAAGGAGTGCCTCCCTATGAGGGGACATTGCAGAAATCAGTTTACCTGTGATGGGATACTTTCATGAAAGGGAGGCTTTCAACTGTTATCTGCTATTTTATTATTTTGCAAATCAATAGTTGAGTCGTTGTCGGGTGTAGGGTATACAACCGGATAGTGGCCTGTAAAGACCGTACCCCCGACTCAACTACTGATTGCCATTATTTAAATACAAGTATGAGAAAATCATTCATTGCCCTCACCTTCCTGCTCGTTCCGGCTTGTCTGTCGGCACAGTTGGGAGGTAAAATCTACCTTCAGAGAGCCGATTCACTCCTTCAACGAGTGCTGTCTCTTTATGAGGTAAAGAAGTATGGATTGCTGATGGAGACTTATCCACGGAATCCCAAACAACAAATTACATATACAGCCAACACCGGTTCGGAAGTTACTCAGCAAGAAGTATCCTTCTTATGGCCTTATTCGGCAATGGTGTCAGGTTGCGTATCGCTTTATAAAACATCCGGCAACAAGAAGTACAAAAAACTAATGGACAAACAGATCAAGCCCGGACTCGACTTGTACTGGGATACCACCCGCCAGCCGGAATGTTATCAGTCTTATCCGGCCTTCGCCGGACAAAACGACCGTTACTATGATGACAACGATTGGGTAGCGATTGACTTTTGCGACTATTATGCCGTGACGAAAAACAAAGAGTACTTAAAGAAAGCCATCGCCCTGCACGACTACATCTACTCTGGGTGGTCGGACGAACTGGGAGGTGGAATCTACTGGTGCGAACAGAAAAAGGAATCAAAGAATACTTGCTCGAACGCACCTGCAACGGTTCTTTGCATGAAGCTCTACAAGTTGACCAAAGATAAAAAATACCTTGACCAAGCAATGGCAACTTACCAGTGGACACGCGATAATTTGCGCGATCCGTCGGATTTTGTCTATTGGGACAACAAGAACCTGCAAGGCAAGATCGGTTATGCCAAATATACGTACAACAGCGGACAGATGATTCAGGCAGGTGTACTGCTCTATCAGGCCACCGGTGACGAACAATACCTGAAAGATGCACAACAAACGGCCAAGGGATCTTACGAGCATTTCCTGAAACCGCAACCAACGGTAAAAGGAGAAATGAAGTTTTTCCCGTCAAGCCCATGGTTCAACGTCATCCTTTTCCGTGGTCTGAAAGCCCTTTACGAAGTTGACAAAAACGATACTTATGTAAAAGCTATGGTCGACAATGCAGACTATGCCTGGCAGTACACCCGCGATGAAAACGGGCTGCTGAACAACGACTGGTCGGGCAACCGAAAAGACAAGTTCAAAAGCTTGCTGGAAAATTCCTGCATGATTGAACTGTACTCGGAAATCAGCGAACTCTAATATAGATTTACCACAGAGGACACGGAGTTGTAGCTTACTGTTAAACAAGTCAGCATATCTCAAAAAAGATTTCCTCTCATGCTCTCCGTGCACTTTGTGGTAAATTCACAACAGACCTGCACAAACCAATAATCTTACTAAAATGAAAGCAACTACCTCCTTGGCAACTTCTTGCCGCCGACTCCTGTTATGGGGAGTACTCACCCTTCAATGTCTTTTTAGCACCGCCCAAAAACGATTCACTGCCGATGTGGAACAACAAGCGGAAAAAATACTCTCACAAATGACCCTTGACGAAAAGCTGTCTTATATAGGGGGTATCAATTGGATGTATACCCGTCCGCTGGAACGTTTCGACATCCCCCGACTGAAGATGAGCGATGGGCCACAAGGGCTGGGAACACACGGGCCCTCTACTGCTTATCCGTGTGCGCTGATGCTGGCTGCCACCTGGAACGAACAATTGGCTACGGAATACGGAAGCGCCTTGGGTAAAGATTGCCGCGCACGAGGAGTACATGTCCTTTTAGGTCCTGCAGTCAACATTTACCGTGCTCCGATGTGTGGACGTAATTTCGAATATATGGGAGAAGACCCGTATCTCACTTCACGCATGGCAACCGGATATATAAAAGGCGTACAAGGGCAAGGGGTCATGGCTACCATCAAACACTTTATCGCCAATAACTCGGATTATGATCGTGATCATATCAGTTCGGATATTGATGAACGAACTCTAAACGAAATTTATTTCCCTTCTTTTCGGGCAGCCGTACAAGAAGCCGAAGTAGGTGCAGTGATGTCAAGCTACAATCTGCTGAACGGAATTTATACTACCGAACACCCGTGGCTGCTGAAAGATGTACTAAGACAGCAATGGGGCTTCAAGGGAATCCTGATGTCCGACTGGGGATCGACTCATCATTGCATCCCTGCCGTAAAAGGAGGGCTCGATCTCGAGATGCCTGCCGGAAGCAAGATGCAACCCGAAGAACTGAAGTACTACTTACGAACAGGTGATATCACAATCGAAATGATAGACGAAAAGGTACGCCACATCCTGCAAACTCTCCTTGCTTTCGGATTCCGGGAAACACAGCAGCCGGATACTCATATCCCACTGAACAATCCGCAATGCGCCCAAACCGCTTTGAACGTGGCGAGTGAAGGCTTGGTATTGCTGAAGAATACCAACCAGATCCTTCCGATCCGCTCCGGCAAAGTGAAAACAATCGCTGTAGTAGGTAAAAACGCACAAGGATATGTTTGCGGAGGCGGCAGTGGTGAAGTACATCCGTTCCAATATGTATCCGTATTGGACGGTATACGCAAAGAAGCCGCCGAAAGAGGCATCCGGGTAGAATATCTGGATGTATACGACTATTTACCGACTATTATTTTTACCGATACTGAAAGAAAGCAAAAAGGCTTCCGTGCTCAGTACTTCGATAACATGAATTTGGAAGGCACTCCGAAAGTGGAACAGACTGAGACGAAAATAAACTATTCCTGGTCGGGTGGTACGGGATTAAAAGAGATGCCCAAAGAGCAATTCTCCGTCCGATGGAATGGAACCATCTGTCCACAGGAAACAGATGAATACCTGTTCACCCTTGGCGGAGACGATGGATACAGACTATATATCGATGGAAAACTCATCGCAGACGAATGGCACGAAGGTGCTTTCCGCAATTCCACTTATCGTTGCATGCTGGAAGCCGGTAAAAAGTATGACCTGAAGATAGAATACTTCCAGAAAGGCGGAGGTGCTGCTGTCAATTTTATATGGAAACAGAAGAATGCCTCAAACAATTTATTCGTTGAAGCACTGAACCGAAACGACCTGGTAGTGGCTTGCATCGGATTCAACTCAGATACGGAAGGAGAAGGACGAGACCGTACCTTCGAACTCCCCGAAGACGAAGCACAATTACTGCAGAATACGCTGCAATCTAAACGTCCCGTAGTAGGTATCGTCAATGCAGGGGGCAATGTAGAGATGCAAAGCTGGGAACCTTCCCTGAAAGGACTACTATGGGCATGGTACGGAGGCCAGGAAGCCGGAACGGCAATCGCACGTACACTCTTCGGGGAGCTCAATCCTTCGGGGAAATTACCTGTCACTTTTGAGAAACGATGGGAAGACAATCCCACTTTTCACAGCTACTACGATCCGGACGGAGACAAGCATGTAGAGTACACCGAAGGTATATTTGTCGGATATCGTGGATACGATAAACTGAAACGGGAAGTACAATATCCATTTGGTTACGGATTGTCGTATACCCGTTTTAAACTTTCGGCACCGACTGTCGGTACTCCGAAAACGGACGGTTCGGTAACAGTCACCTGTAAACTCACCAACACCGGAAGAACGGCAGGCGCAGAAGTCGTACAACTTTATGTATCCAACAAAGATACGACAGTGGAACATCCGGAAAAAGAACTGAAAGGTTTCCGGAAAGTATATCTGGAACCGGGCGAAACAAAGAGTATAGAAATTACTGTTCCGGCAGAAGCATTCTCACATTATGATACGGGTAGCCGGAGATTTGTCATCGACCGGGGTAGCCACGACATCTTGTTAGGATTTTCTTCCCGGGATATCAAAGCAAAGATGTCGGTCGGGATTTCACGTTAAAATAGTCTAAACTTGAGCCGGACGTGTCTCCGTTCGTCCCAAAACGTGTTTAATTTGCAATATTGTTAAAACCCAAAGCCTATGAAACTCAAACATATCCCCTTACTCCTGTTGGTACTGACCTGCTGTCCGGCTTGTCAAAACAAGAAAGCTTCTGCCACTAAAGAGATTCCTTCCGAAGCTACTTATACCAATCCACTATTGGCAGTAGGAGCAGAACCATGGGCTGTCTTTCACGAAGGCAAATATTATTACACGCAAGGAGCCGAGAATAAAATTATCCTTTGGGAAACCAATGACATCACCGACCTGGAACATGCTGCCCGGAAAGAAGTATGGATTCCAAAAGAAATCTCCAACTCTTATCACCTCTGGGGACCGGAGATACACCGGATTGACGGGAAATGGTATGTTTATTTCGCAGCAGATGACGGCAACATGGACAATCACCACATCTATGTCATAGAAAACAGTTCTCCCAACCCGTTGGAAGGTGAATTTGTGATGAAAGGACGAATTAAAACTGACAAAGACGATAATTGGGCAATCCATGCCAGTACATTCGAGCATCAGGGTCAACGTTATCTCATTTGGTGTGGATGGCCTAAGCGCCGGATTGAAACAGAAACTCAATGTATCTATATTGCCAGGATGGAAAATCCGTGGACACTCTCGTCGGACAGGGTGATGATTGCGGAACCGGAATATGAATGGGAACGTCAATGGATCTCACCTGATGGCAGTAAAACAGCTTACCCAATCCACGTCAACGAGTCCCCACAATTCTTTGAATCGAAGAACAAGGACAAAGTGCTGATATACTACTGTGCCAGTGGAAGCTGGACTCCCTACTATTGCATCGGACTGCTGACTGCTGATGCCGGCAGTGACCTGACCAATGCGGCATCCTGGAAGAAACAGGATACTCCTGTCTTTGAGCAGCAACCCGAAGACAGTGTTTTCGGACCGGGTAGTCCCTCTTTTGTCCCTACACCGGATGAAAAGGAATGGTACATGCTTTATCATGCCCGAAAAATCCCCAACGATGCACCGGGAGCAACAGACTCCCGTAGTCCCCGTCTGCAAAAAATAAGCTGGGATGCAAACGGGATGCCTGTTTTGGGAAAACCTTGCAAAGAAGGAACGCAAATTAAATAGTACAATCCGATCGATCTATTGTATACACAGTTATACATCCCCTCTTTGTCAATACCCTCTTTACTCTCCTTTCAGTTGATGGAAAAAGAGTAAAGAGGGTACTGATTGTTTAAGCGATGACAGTCATCTATCCCCTGTGGTGCATCATATATCTTGGGATAATGCGGAGTCCGCACTTGTATCAATGATAATCTTTCGGCAATACTCCAAACTGAATCTTAAAGCATTTGGCAAAATAGGACGAAGAACTGAAGCCGATTTTCTCACACACTTCGGTTATGCGCACTCCGCTTTTCAGCAGCTCGGCAGCTTTATTCAAACGGATAGTCTTCAGGTAATCATTGGGCGGCATACCGGCCAAGGCCTTTATCTTACGATAGAAATTGGAACGGCTCATATTGAGTGACTCTGCCAGTGTATCGACGGAGAAGTTCTCGTCCGAAAGCTGTGCCTCGACCGCTGCCCGAACCTTAGCCATCAATTCACAATCTTTCTGAGACACAGAATATTCTACCGGGCTGATAGGGGCAGCCCCATTGCCACCTGATAATTCAGACATCATTTTATGGAAGGCTTGGCGCAGCTTCAGCAAATTCTCAATCTGCTTGCGTAACTGACGGATAGAGAACGGTTTTTCAATATATACGTCGGCACCACACTCGAAGCCTTCCACCTTGGCTTCCAGTGTCGTTTTTGCAGTTAACAGGATGACAGGTATATGGGAGTATTCAATGTCCGACTTAACTTTTGCCGTTAACTCCAGACCGTTCATCTCCGGCATCATCACATCACTGACAATCACATCCACTGTCTCGTTGGCAAGTACCTCAAGTGCCTGCCGGCCATTCTGAGCTTTCAAGACTTTAAACCAGGTACTCAGAGATTCCCGGGTCAGATTCAGCAAGTCGACATTATCTTCCACCAACAGAATGGTAAATTTACTGCCCGATAACTCGGTACCCTGTTCTTCGTCAGCCGCTTCCCGACCATCCGGTATCACTACTTCCGGTTCTTCAGATACAGCCTCTTCACCCCAAGGCAAAGTGAGGACAAAAGAGGATCCACCATATACACTATCTTCAAGGCTCAACGTACCATGGTGTGCTTCAGCCAGTGATTTGGAGAAAGCCAAACCGATACCTGTACCTACTGCTCCCGATTTTCCGTCTTTCACCTGGTAGAAGGCCTCAAATACTTTTCGCTTTTCAACATCCGGAATACCCGGACCGTCATCACTCACCGAAACCCGGAAGCCTTCATCGGAAGAGACTAATTTGATATCGATACGGCTTTGGGCATATTTTACTGCATTACCTATCAGGTTGACGATAATTTTGCAGACCTTTTCACGATCGACCGAAGCAAAGATCTCGCCTTCCGGCAGATCGAGCATCACTGAGATGCCTTTCAGTTCGGCGGGACTCGTAAACTGGCTGTGAACATCACTTACCAATTGGTTGATATCACACTTCTTCAGACTCAACTGCACCCCACCATTTTCCATTTTTTGAAAGTCGAGCAACTGGTTGGTAATCCCCAAAAGGTAATTGACATTCCGGTCGATTACCGATAAGTACTTGGCATCCCGCCCTTCTCGTTTATCTTCCAATAGTTTCTCAAGAGGAAGCCGGATCAGACTCAGTGGAGTACGGATTTCATGCACCAGATTAATAAAGAAACTGATCTTCGACTTGTAGACCTCTTTTTCTTTCGTAGTCTGGTACTCTTCCATACGACGTTTGTATTTCTTCTTCACATGCCGGTTCCAATGCCAGCCTGCATAATAGGCAAGACCGAGGAGGAGAAGTGTATAGACACAATATGCCCATGTAGTCAGCCACCATGGAGGCGTGACTACAATCAGCAAGGAAGTAGTCTGGTCATTCCATTTATGATCGTTGTTCGAACCCCGTACCTCAAACTCATACTTGCCCGGAGGCAAATTGGTATAAGAAGCCGTATTCTGTTCGGAGTTAATAACCCACTCTTTATCTACTCCTTTCAGGCGGTAAGAATAACGGTTTTTCAAAGGATCTTCGTAACTCAAGGCTACAAAGCTCACAGAGAAAGTATTATGTTCGTAAGGTAACGTTATGGTTTCCGCACGATAGAGGGGACCTTCCAGATGAAGAATATCCTGCACCAGCCGTTCATCCGTCGTATAAGGCAGACGTATTTCCGTAATATATACGGAAGGGATGTACTGATTATCCATGAATTGATCGGGGACAAAAGAATTGAAGCCACTGATTCCTCCGAAATAGAGTTTACCACTTGCTGTTTTCAATGAAGATTGGGCTGTAAACTGATTGCCTTGCAGTCCGTCATTCACCGTAAATTGGCGGAAATGCTGCTTTGTGATCGGATTGATCGTTATCAACCCGGCATTACTGGATATCCAGAAGTCACCGGTCTTGTCTTGTTCAATGGAGTAGATGACCCGGTTGGGCAAAATTGTATTATCCGGATCGAAATCAATAAATGTTTCGGTCTTCGGATCGAACGAACAAAGTCCGCCTCCATTGGTACCAACCCACATGGTACCTTTCAGATCTTCAAATAATGTAATTACGGAATTATTAGTGATGGTAGTCGAATCATTCCTTTCATGCTGGAAATGTTTCCAATGCCCGTTCCGGGTATTAAAACGAAACACACCGCTGTTGGATGTACCAATCCAAAGATTGTCGTACATGTCTTCCAGAATATCAACCACAGAGACCATTGACCCTACTGTGGTAATTGTCGAGAAATTGTCTTCCCGGGGATTGTAGCGACACAGTCCCCAACTGGTTCCGACAAAAATATCCCCGCTTCGATCTTTATATACTGCCAGGACATCGTCACTGCAAATTGTGTTCGGAGTATCCTGCAGATGATTGTACGATTTCACATGGCCGGTCCGGAGGTCGAGTACCTTCAACCCTTCGGCATAAGTACCAATCCACAAACGCTCGCCATCCAACAACAAAGAACGTATGTCGTACTACATCCACGCCTCCGCCTATCGGATAAGCGGTCAGTTGATGAGTGGAGACATCGAAGAAGCACAACCCATCACGAGTACCCACCCAGATATCCCCGGCAGCATTTTCGCAAAAAGGACCTACCACTTTTCCGGCAGCCACACCTCCATCCCGATAAACAGGAGGATAATAATCGAATCTTTTAGTCGGTTTAGCCAGATAATTCACTCCTCCCAAATTGGTCAACACCCAGATTCCGCCTTCTGCATCGCGCATCATTGCATTGATAGACTGGTCGCTCAAGCTTCTGGGATCTGACGGATTATCGATTCGTGAGAAGTTTTTATCATGTAAGTCAAAAAGGTAGAGCCCATTGTCGGTACCCACCAGAAGCTCTGTTTCCGAGTAATTCAGCAGACAACGGATCGCACCGAAATTCAGATGGGATGCATTATAGCAGTCCAGGTTGCCGGTACGCTCGTTCAGACAGTACAACAAGTTGCTCCCCGCACCGAACCAGATATCACTCCGGATATCGAGCAAACAGTTGATACGATAATTATCGGGATTATTGCCGGCAGACAAAAGAGGATAGGACTGCAGGAATTTACCGTTTTCATCGAAGCAAAGCAAACCTTCCTGTAAAGAAGAGGCATAGATATGTCCAGAGTTATTCTCACAAACGTCCCATACGAAAGAGGTCTGAAGACTATTCTGTGTCAACACATCCGTTTGAGGATTATAAACAAATAATCCTTGTCCCAAAGTGGCAATCCAGATCAAACCGCTTTCGGACTTTATTATTTTCTTTATCTCACTACTGATAAAAACTCCATAGCGGGTCTTCTTATCAAAATAAGTGAAACGATCGTGTTCACGGTCGTAGATATAAAGTCCCCAGTTGGTTCCGACCCATATATTATGGTTCTCTTCCTCAAAAAGTGCCTGCACAAAGTTGTTCTCTAGCGAAAACTTATCATTCAGGACATTTCTGTAAACCTTGTTACCACGTCCGTTATAGCAATTTAAACCGTCGCTCGTTCCCAGCCATATAAAGCCATAGCTATCTTGCATGGCGCACCAGACTGTGTTATGTGATAATCCGTCTTCTACCTGATACTTCTTAAAAGAAAAATAGGAGAATGCCTGTAACGGTGTTATCCCAAAAGCAAATAAGGTAATTAGTAGAGTGATGATTCGCATGTGTTGTATTCATTTAAGATTAAAAAAACGACTTGTTGTTATGTATGTGCATAATCTGTCTGAAAGCATTTATCGGTTCAGCCATGGCTCCGGATTCAGTTTGTCCCTCTCCCTGCGCAACTGGAAATGAAGAACAGTCCGTCCATTGTCACTACCATCCGAGAAAATCGGACCGATAGCCTGCCGGGTCGTCACCGTATCACCGGATTTCACGGAAGCGGATGAAAGATTACAATATACCGAGATATAATCACCATGGCGTATCAGTACATTGAAAAGTCCGTTCAATTGGAACACGGCAGCCACTTTTCCATCAAAAATAGCACGGGCCTGTGCACCCGGTTTCCCTTGTATATCAATTCCTTTATTATCAAGTTTTACGTTACGTAATCCTTCCACAGCATATTGTCCGTAATGGCTGGTAATAATGTAGGGTCCCGTAATAGGCATCGGCAATTTACCTCTGTTACTTACAAAATTACCCGAGAGTTCACGGTCGGCCTTGCTCATGGTGAAACGTTCCAAAGGTTCTGCTTTCTTCTTTGCTGGAACCGTACCGCCTCCCGTCGAAGACGATTTACTTTCTTTGGCAGCTGCTTTCCGACGGGCCGCCTCTTCCCGGCGAGCTTCCTCTTCAGCACGCTTACGTGCACGTTCTATCTCTTCGGCAATCAGCTTATCAATTTTTGCATTTAGTTGGTTGGCCTCACGCCGTTTCTTACTAATCTCACTTTGCAATCCTTTCTGTTTCTTTTGCAAACCGGCAACGATCTCACGTTTTTCTTTTTCCTGTGCTTCCAGTTTAGCCTTTTCACCTTCCCGTTCGCGCAACAGATTTTCTTTAGCAACCTTCACCTGCTGAAGCTCTTTCTTTTTACGATTCACCTGTTCTTGCTTCTTCAGGATCTCCTCCCCCTGCAAACGCTGATAAGTGGCATACTCCCTCACATAACGAAGGCGACGATAGGTCTGCCCGAGACTTTTAGCAGAAAAGATAAACATCAACTTCTCCTCAACCGACTTATTCTTATACAAATACTGTACGGAAGATTCATACTTCTTCTTCTTATCCTTCAGATCCCGCTGGAGTCCCCTGAGCTGCCGCTCTAATCCGGCAATCTCTCGGCCTACAGCCTCCACATCATTGTTTATGGCAATGATATAGCGCTTTCTCTCCTCTATTTGTCCGGTAAGGACAGCAAGTCCGTTCAACTGGCTACCCACATCTTTCTTTGTGTTCTTCAGCAATGACTCAGTCTCCGCAATCTGTTGTTGCAGGGCACCACGTTTACTTTCCAGCTCTTTGATCAGTTTATTGGACTGAGCTGAAATCGTAGTTGTCAGACAGAGACAGCTTATCAGAATCAAAAGAAAGCGATTCATAGTTTCATCAGCATTTTTAGCAGATCCTCCAATGCTACTTGAGTGTATCTGGACGATATCTCAGTAGGTATTAATTCGAATTCGGCAGTCGAGAAATCAGATAGTCTCACCTTTGCCTTTTCCAGAGATGGAATTCCCAATTCACGTCCTGTGAGCTCCTTTTTCTCACCCGGAAGTGAAGCTTTGAACAAAAGTTTCTCCAACCGGACAAAATCAGCATTCTCGGGCAGTATTCCCTTTAGCTCATCACGGGTTGCCCGCACATAACGTTTATTCATACGGTCAATCAGTAACACCTCATCCGGGGTAACTTCCATACGCATTACTTCCGAGCGGAATACCGGCATCAGGACAGATAACTGGATTCGTTCACCGCTTTTCATCTTCATGCTGCCGCTTACGGTCATACTGCCGTTTTTGTTGGGCACTGTCAGTTGCAGTTTAGATGACAGATAAGCCGGTTCTACCGGTGTAGTCTTGACCACCTTTGATGTTTTACAACCTGCAAGCAGAACTACCATAAGTAGCAAAGGCAGCAGGTAAGACTGTTTAATGACAGTTTGTTTCAACTTACTTCCTTTCATTCTGCAATGTATTTCTTTTTTTCTATTTTCTGTTTAAGTGTTTTCGATTCAGTGCCCAGTTCCAGTGCTTTCTTCCAATATTTCAAAGCACCTTCTACGTCACCGGTCATAAAATAGATATCCCCGCAATGTTCAAACACCACGCTGCTCTCTTCTTCCGGTTTGGTATTCTTGATGGCATCGTCAATATAGATACGGGCCTCAGCATAGTTTCCCTTCTCAAAAAGAATCCAAGCATAAGTATCCAGATAAGTAGCATTGTTCGGTGCGGCTTTTACGGTTTTATAGCTCATCTCCTCTGCCTTATCGAGATCTCTGCGCTCTACCGATAAATAATAAGCATAATTATTTAGTGCACCTATATTGGACGGGTTGTAAACCAAAGCTGAATCATACGCTGCATACGCCTCCTTCATCAACTTCTTGGTATGATATACATCACCTATAATTGTATAGAAATCGGAGACCATTTGCTTGTCACTCTCCGGAGTGACATGTTCTAGTGCTTTCCGGCTGACTTCCAGTACATCGTCCCAATGTTCGGCCTGATTATATGCAATAGCCAGATAAAAATAAAACTCCAAGGCATCCGGAGTTGCCTCAATCCCCGGCTCACAGATCTTAATCACCTGCTCATAATCATTCTTCCGGATGGCGGAACCTAATAAAGTCATGCGTGCTGCTTTATTCGTAGGATCTATCTGTACTACTTGCTCCAATACCGGAATAGACTGTGCCTCCATTCCTTTGGATAGCAGATACTGTGCATAAAGCATCGGAATTTGCACATCATCCATATCCATCTGCATCATCCGGTCAAAGAGTCCGATAACCTGTGTACTGTCTTTTCCCTCCTGTTCGCTCTGGACGATAAACTGCCTCATCACATTCACCTTTGTATCCGAAGGAACTTTCCGGTTCAGTAGCAAAGTATCCATCTGTTGTTCAAACAGTTCTTTCTGCCCGGTCTGCTCGTAATACGAAGCCAATGAAAACAATGCCATCGGATTATCCGGTTCTGCGGCAAGTACTTTCTTATAAGTATCATAAGCTTCCTGCTTCTTGCCATTCTGCATATAGACATCTCCCAGAATCACCTGATAGCGGTAGTCCATCGGATACTCATTGACCAGGCTCTCTATTTCTTCAAAAGCCTTTTTGTCGTCCTTCATTTGCAGATAGATACGAAACTTCTCCATGGTGATCTGCTCATTCTTTCCCGTTTTTTCCTCTATACGGTTCAGGGTAGAAATAACTTTGCCATAGTCTTCCTTCTGATTATATAAATCGAGCAGGTTGAACAACGGATCTTGTTTAGCGGGAAAACGCGTTGCCATCTTTTCGAGTATTCCTATCGCTTTTTCTTTCTGATCCTGCTGTTGGTACAGACCGGCCAATGCCTGACTATACCAATAATTATCAGGGGCATAAGCGACTGCTTTCTCCAATGCCTCTTGTCCTTGCGGCACTTGTTTAAGAAAAAGATAATACTGGGCAATCTCGTATAGAGCTGCCGAACCGGTCGGATTGATGGCCAGGCAATGCTGCAACAGGTCGAAAGCAGCCGTATACTCCTTTTTCACTTTCAGGCGCGATGCTTCAAGAAAGAAATAGTCATATTTACGTTGCTGCTCCGGAGTGAGATTTATTTCCTGAACGGCAACTTGCTCCGATTGTTTCTCCATCTTGCGGGATGAACCGCAGGAAGCCAACAGAAGCAGCAGCATTCCGAAAAGCAATTTATTTATTTTCATTTTACTACAATTATTGATTCGACCGAACATCTATCCTCTTCCGGTATGTCCGAAACCACCCGCGCCGCGTTCCGTTTCGTCCAGTACCTCAACTTCTTTCCATACAGCTTGTTCGTGGCGCGCAATGACCATCTGTGCAATACGCTCCCCATCTTCTATGACAAACGTCTCAGCCGAAAGATTTACCAGGATGATGCAAATCTCACCACGGTAATCTGCATCGATGGTACCGGGAGAATTCAGCACAGTAATCCCTTTCTTCAAAGCCAGTCCGCTCCGAGGACGAATTTGCGCCTCAAATCCCTGTGGCAAAGCTATGAACAGTCCTGTAGGAACCAGGCATCGTTGCATGGGAGCCAAAGAGATAGGTTCGGAAATATTAGCGCGGATATCCATTCCTGCAGAAAGTTCGGTCGCGTATGCGGGAAGCGGGTGCTTCGATTTATTGATTACTTGTATGTTCATATTCAGTCTGTTTACTATTTAACGGGCGAAAATACGCAATTTGAGCCTAAAATTCATACTTTTGCAGTTAAATAATGTGCAAATACCAAATTGTAAAGATCATGATGGACTGGAAAAGATTGATTTCAGCTAAGCGTTTCGGCATGGAAGAGTTTCACGAAGAGCGTCCG
>ERZ859967.86-NODE-86-length-49542-cov-3.037323_pt1 | contig 49542 bp, 29 predicted proteins | sample MGYA00510115_ERZ859967 | MGnify/ENA primary metagenome ERZ859967 (study PRJEB30046, sample SAMN00715171) | human gut metagenome | study: EMG produced TPA metagenomics assembly of the A metagenome-wide association study of gut microbiota in type 2...
TTCGCTGATTCGTCCGGAAGCTACCGGCTTCGGCGGTTTGTACTTCGTTTATCAGATGTTGCAGGCAAAAAATATAGATATCAAAGGCAAGACAGTCGCTATCTCCGGCTTCGGTAACGTAGCTTGGGGCGCTGCCACCAAGGCGACCGAATTGGGTGCCAAAGTAATTACGATCTCCGGACCAGACGGATATATCTACGATCCGGACGGCATCAGCGGAGAAAAGATAGATTATATGCTCGAACTTCGGGCTTCGGGCAATGACATCGTTGCTCCTTACGCCGAAAAATATCCGGGTGCAACCTTCGTAGAAGGCAAGCGTCCGTGGGAAGTAAAAGCAGATATTGCACTTCCTTGCGCTACTCAGAACGAATTAAATGGAGAAGATGCACAAAATCTCATAAAAAATAACGTTCTTTGCATTGGAGAAATTTCCAACATGGGATGTACACCGGAAGCAATCGACTTATTTATCGAAAAGAAAATAATGTATGCTCCGGGTAAGGCAGTCAACGCTGGTGGTGTTGCCACTTCCGGGCTGGAAATGTCTCAGAACGCCATGCACCTGAGCTGGAGCGCTGCTGAAGTGGACGAAAAACTCCACGCCATCATGCACGGTATCCATGCACAATGCGTGAAATACGGTACAGAACCCGACGGATATATCAATTATGTGAAGGGAGCTAACATTGCCGGATTCATGAAAGTAGCTCACGCTATGATGGGACAAGGCGTTATTTAAAAGAGACTTTGTTTAGTTGTATTTGTATTTGTGGTTTGCGCTGCTCGCCTCCTGTGACAGGACGCGGGTAGCGCTATTTTTTTGAGATTAACATTATTTTCGCTGGAATTAATTATCTTTGTAGCATGATAGGTTAAATAATGGTTTGTGAATTTGTTATATCAGATAAACAACTCACAACTAATAATTTACCATTACTAGTTTTGTAATTAATAATCATGTAATAAATAAAAAATGCTACAACCCGAATTGAAATTTCGCCGTGACAAGATTCGCAGTCTGATGGTGTCACAGGGCATTGACGCCGCACTTATCACTTGTAATGCAAATTTAATTTACACGTATGGCTGTGTAGTCAGTGGCTATCTTTACCTCCCCCTTCATTCGCCTGCACTATTGTTTTTCAAACGCCCTAATAATATCACAGGAGAACATTCGTTCTCGATTCGCAAACCGGAACAAATCGTTGACCTGTTGAAAGAACAAGGATTGCCGATGCCAACCAAACTGATGTTAGAAGGTGACGAGCTCCCTTATACGGAATATTGCCGTCTGGCCAGCCTGTTTCCGGAAGCAGAAGTTGTAAATGGCACCCCGGTGATTCGTCAGGCACGCAGTGTGAAAACACCTGTAGAAATTGAGATGTTCCGCCGTTCGGGCATTGCCCACGCCAAGGCATACGAACAGATTCCAAGCGTATATCGCCCCGGTATGACGGACATCGAGTTTTCCATTGAAATAGAACGCCTGATGCGTCTGCAAGGTTGCCTCGGAATTTTCCGGGTATTCGGACGCAGCATGGAAATATTCATGGGTAGCGTACTGACCGGAGACAATGCCGGATACCCCTCGCCCTATGATTTTGCTTTAGGTGGACAGGGACTTGATCCTGCTTTGCCGGGAGGAGCAAATAAAACTCCGCTAAAGGAAGGTCAGAGCGTTATGGTGGACTTGGGAGGTAACTTCAACGGCTACATGAACGATATGAGCCGCGTATTCTCAATAGGAAAGCTGCCCGAAGAGGCTTACACCGCCCATCAGGTTTGTTTGGATATCCAAACAAAGATAGCTTCCATCGCCAAACCGGGCATTGCTTGTGAAGTGCTTTACGACATAGCTGTCGAAATAGCCAAAGAAGCCGGATTTGCCGACAAATTTATGGGAACAGGGCAACAAGCCAAGTTTATCGGCCACGGTATCGGACTCGAAATTAATGAAGCTCCGGTATTGGCTCCCCGCATGAAACAACAATTAGAACCGGGCATGGTCTTTGCTCTCGAACCGAAAATCGTTATTCCGGGTGTAGGCCCCGTAGGCATTGAAAACTCTTGGGTAGTAACCAATGAAGGAATAGAAAAGCTGACGAACTGCAATGAAGAAATCATTGAATTAAGTTAAACAGATGATGAAAAAGATGTGTCCGTTCTTTGCCGGACACATCTTTTTCTACTAATAATAACACACTTAACCCCCAAAAACAATGAAACAACCTTTCATTCTAACCCTTATGTCCACTGTTACCTGCGCTGCAACAGCCACTAACAAAGCACCGGAAAACACTACACCGCCCCAATCAAATACTCCACCCAATATTCTTTTCATTCTCTGCGATGACATGGGATATGGAGATTTAGGCTGTTACGGTCAACCATTTATCCGCACCCCTCATATAGACACGATGGCGAATGAAGGTATGCGTTTTACACAGGCATACGCCGGCAGTCCCGTCAGCGCGCCTTCCAGAGCTTCATTCATGACAGGGCAACATTCAGGCCACTGCGAGGTGCGAGGCAACAAAGAATACTGGAAAAATGTACCGATCGTGTTGTATGGGCAAAACCAAGAATATTCGATAGTAGGACAACACCCTTATGATTCCGACCATGTAATCTTACCGGAAATAATGAAAGACAATGGCTATACCACGGGTATGTTCGGCAAATGGGCGGGAGGATATGAAGGCTCGCGTTCTACTCCCGACAAACGGGAAATAGATGAATACTACGGTTACATCTGTCAATTTCAGGCTCATCTCTACTATCCCAATTTCCTGAACCGTTATAGTAAAGCGTTGGGCGACACCGGAGTGGTGCGGGTGGTGATGGATGAAAACATCAAATATCCGATGTATGGTCCCGACTACCAGAAACGTCCGCAATACTCGGCCGACATGATTCATCAGAAAGCATTGGAGTGGCTGGACCAACAAGACGACAAACAACCGTTTTTCGGCATATTGACTTACACCTTACCTCATGCGGAACTCGTTCAACCGGAAGATTCCATCCTGAATGAATACAAAGCCAAATTCAACCCGGACAAAGAGTTTAAAGGAAGCGAAGGCTCACGATACAATGCTATTACGCACACTCATGCTCAATTTGCAGGAATGATTACCCGGCTGGATTATTACGTGGGTGAAGTCCTGAAAAAGCTGAAAGAGAAAGGGCTGGACGAAAACACATTGGTTATTTTCTCCAGTGACAACGGCCCTCACGAAGAAGGCGGAGCCGATCCTACTTTCTTCGGCAGAGACGGAAAGCTGCGCGGATTAAAACGCCAGTGTCATGAAGGAGGAATACGTATTCCGTTTATCGCGCGTTGGCCGGGGCACATACCAGCAGGTAAAGTGAACGATCACATCTGTGCTTTTTATGATTTAATGCCTACATTCTGCGAAGTGATCGGCATCAAGGACTACGAAAAGAAATATGGCAATAAAGAAAAAGAAATCGATTATTTCGATGGGATTTCTTTTGCTCCCACACTGCTGGGTAAGAAAAAGCAAAAGAAACATGATTTCCTGTATTGGGAATTTGATGAAACAGACCAGATTGCCGTACGCATGGACGATTGGAAGATGGTGGTAAAAAAAGGAACACCGTTCCTCTACAACTTAAAAACGGACATTCACGAAGATACTGATATAGCACTCCAACATCCGGACGTTGTAGAAAAGATGAAAGCTATCATCTTCGAACAACATACGCCCAATCCATATTTCTCGGTGACGCTACCCAAACAGTAAACGTACGGATAAAGAAATAATGAGTAATCAGCAGTTAGAAAGCAAGGTTTCATTCATTTCAGTACCGTTCTTAATTAAATGGGAATTTATCGGTTAAATGAGAATTTATCGGTTAGGCTGAAAGCCTTACAATTATATATTTATTGGGGTGCCCTGAAAGGGCTTAATTATATAGCGTAGGGCAACGCCCTACGAAAAAAACACACCAGCCACAAGCCCTGAAAGGGCGGAACTGTATACAATTATGCCCTTTCAGGGCGCAAATTCAGATTGTCGTTTTTACGTAGGGCGTTGCCCTACGCTATATAATTAAGCCCTTTCAGGGCACTCCGCAAAATTATCATTTACCTCATTCTTGTATAGCAACAATCTTCGAAAAAGAATGGGTAAGATAACGTCCGTTCGATAAAAATCAGCAGATTTGTCAGCAATCAAACCTAATATGTCAGCAATCTGACCATCGTTTTAGCCGGATATTAGCATCTTTGCACCAAGCTCTACAAGTATAAAGCACATATTACGTTTAACCTTTAAAATGCTAAAACGATGAAAAAAGTAGCACTATTCCTATTTTTATCCGTTTGCTTCGCGCAACAATCCTGCTCGTCGGATTCTGTTGGAACGGAACCGGAAGAAAATCCACAAGACATTCTTTTTAAAGACGATTTCAACTTTTTCGACGAAAAAGTATGGACGAAAGAAACTCATGAACCCGGTTGGACCAATCAAGAGCTACAGGCATACGATGCCGCTCATGTGTCCGTTGGAAAGGACGGGGATAAATCGGTTCTGATTCTTACCGCCGAACGCAAAGGGAATAAAATCTATTCAGGCAGGATCAATTCAAAAGGGAAAAAGAGTTTCAAGTATCGCAAGATAGAAGCAAGTATCAAGCTTCCCAAGACTAACGGCGGACTATGGCCTGCTTTCTGGATGATGGGAGACAACGACAAACAGTGGCCGGCATGCGGGGAGATTGATATTATGGAAATGGGAGAACAGAGCGGAATGGCTGCGGGCGATTCGGAAAAACAAGTGAACACCGCCATTCACTATGGCCCTAGCGCAGCGGCTCACGAACAGCAATACTACAAAGCCAATGTTGCCAACAGCCTGCAAGACGGCAATTATCACACCTACTCTCTGGATTGGGATGAAAACAACCTGACAATATCCATCGACAACGTCAAGTTTCATACGTTCGACATTAGCTCGAACACCTACTTTCATGACAACTTCTACATCCTGTTCAACCTCGCCGTGGGAGGTGCGTTTACAGGGATTACCGACATTAATAAACTGACGGGCCTGAAAGACGGTCAGAAAGTGAATATGTACATCGACTGGGTGAAAATATTATAGGAATCTTAAATATATATGCTATGAATATGGAAAAATGTAAGTATCTACTGTTTTGCGGAACACTCGCCCTTTGGATGGCGGGAGGTTTCCAGCAAGTGTATGCAGCAACGGAACCAAGTTCCCAGGCTATTCAACAACAAAGCAACAAGGTAACCGGAAAAGTGAGCGATGCCACAGGTCCCATCATTGGGGCTTCCGTAGTGGAGAAAGGAACTGCCAACGGAACGATTACCGATCTGGATGGAAATTTCAGTTTGAATGTAAAAGCGGGAGCTACGCTCGTTGTCAGCTACGTGGGTTATAAATCCGAAGAAGTAAAAGCGGGAAGAGGTCCTTTGAACATCACCTTGAAAGAGGATGCCAAAGCATTGGATGAAGTGGTAGTTACCGCCCTTGGCATCAAGAGAGAGCGCAAAGCGTTGGGCTACGGCATTGATGAAGTGAAAGGTGAAGCCTTGACCAAAGCGAAAGAGACGAATCTTATCAACTCCATGGCAGGACGTGTGCCGGGCTTGGTAGTCAGCCAGACCGCCGGTGGTCCTTCCGGTTCTACGCGCGTTATTCTACGAGGCAGTACCGAAATGACCGGCAATAACCAGCCTCTTTATGTAGTGGACGGTGTACCTTTGGACAACACCAATTTCGGCAGTGCCGGCACAAACGGAGGCTTCGACTTGGGCGACGGTATTTCGAGCATCAATGCCGATGACGTAGAAAACATGTCGGTATTGAAAGGCCCTGCGGCATCCGCACTTTATGGTAGCCGTGCCAGCCACGGTGTTATCTTGATTACAACCAAGCGAGCCAACAAGGATAAAATCAGCGTGGAATATAACGGAACACTGACTTTCGATACCCAACTTGCCAAATGGGACGAAGTGCAACAGATATATGGTATGGGAAGCAACGGTACTTATAGCTATGATGCCATATCCAACACAAACAAAAGTTGGGGTCCCAAAGCGGACGGTTCAAACATGCTGAAGTATTTCGACGGCGTGGAACGCCCTTTCCTCATTGTCCCCGACAATACGTCCAACTTCTTCCGCACGGGTATCACCGCCACCAACTCCGCCATCATAGGTGTGAACAGCGGAAAAACCGGAATTCGCTTTACCTATACGGATATGCGCAATAAAGACATTGTTCCCCAAACTCACATGAGCCGTGACATTTTCAACCTGCGCGCCAATACGTCTGCAGGAAAGGTAGACCTGGATTTCAGCGTCAACTATACACGGGAAGACGTGAAGAACCGTCCGGCTCTGGGCGACAGCAAGTCCAATATCGGTAAAAACCTGATGACCCTTGCCACCACCTACGACCAGGAATGGTTGCAAACCTATCAGACTGCCGACGGCGAATATTCCAACTGGAACGGCATGGATCCCTACAACGTGAATCCGTACTGGGATATCTATAAGAACTTCAATAAATCCAAGAAAGACTTGTTCCGCATGAACGGCAAGGCTGTATGGAACATCGACCCACATCTGAAACTTCAAGCAACATTGGGCGCCGAACTCAACTGGTTCACGTTCGATGATTACAAAGCACCTACCACTCCCGGATTCGAAGCCGGAAGACTTCAAAACAGTGCTTTCCGCAACCGCATGTACAACTTTGAAGTGTTGGCTCTCTACAACAACCATTGGGGTGATTTCGATTTCAACGCTACGTTAGGCGGCAATGTATATAAGGTGAACAACCAGACCACCGTTACCACCGCTCAAGACATGAAGATACGCGATGTCCCTTCATTGACAAGCTTCAACGAGATCAGTGTAGTGCCCGGCAGTTACCGCAAGCAGATTAATTCGGTTTACGGAGCAGTGAACGTGGGATGGAAACACATGCTTTACCTCGATGCTACGTTGCGTGGCGACCAATCGTCTACCCTTCCCACTGGCAACAACATGTATGTGTATCCTTCTTTCTCCGGTAGCTTTGTATTCTCCGAGCTGACAAAACTGGGCGACCTCCTGCCTTACGGAAAGGTGCGTATGTCATGGGCCCAAGTAGGTAGCGATACCGATCCTTATCAATTGGGACTCGTCTATACGAAATCCAAATATGCTTATCCCGGATATACCATCGGATATATCGATAACGGAACCATCCCCAACAAAGACTTGAAACCAACCAAAACAAACTCCGTGGAAATGGGATTGGAATTGAAATTCCTGAAGAACCGTATCGGACTGGATTTCACCTACTATTCTCAAATCAGTAAAAACCAGATTATGGGAATGGCAAGTTCCTGGACAACCGGTTATAACTATCGCTTGATTAATGCCGGCAAGATAGAAAACAAAGGTATTGAGATTGCCCTTAGCACACGACCGATTCAAACACGCGATTTTTCCTGGGACATTAATCTGAACTTCTCCAAAAACAGCAACAAAGTAAAAGAACTGGATGGCGAATCGGATATGTTTGAACTGGAAAAAGCATCTTGGCTCGACGTTCAGGTAGCCGCTAAGGTAGGCGAGAACTTTGGTTCTATTGTAGGCCCGGACTTCCAACGGAACGAAAAGGGAGATATTCTGATTGACCCGCAAACCGGTCTGCCGCAATATGACAAGAGCAACCACGTATTAGGTAATGCCTCTTGGGACTGGACAGGTGGATTACTCACCAACTTTACCTACAAGAATCTTTCGCTGGTAGCGGTATTCGATGTGAAAGTAGGCGCCGACCTCTATTCTATGTCTGCCCGTGCTGCTTACGAATCGGGTAAAAGTCCGGAAACACTGGCAGGACGTGACGCCTGGTATCGCTCGGAAGAAGAAAGATTGGCAGCCGGCATTGCAAAAGGAGCCGATAACTGGAAGCCGACAGGCGGATTCGTTGCTCCGGGTGTCATCGACAACGGTAATGGAACATATCGTCCCAACGACATCTACATCAATCCGGAAGACTACTGGATGAGCGTTTGCCGTAATGCACCTTCTATGTTTATTTACGACAACTCATACGTGAAATGCCGTGAGCTGACGTTGAGTTACAATGTACCCAAATCCTGGCTGAAGAATGTAGTAAGCGGACTGACCGTTTCGTTCGTTGCCCGCAATCCGTTCATCGTATGGAAGAATATCCCGAATATCGACCCGGATTCCAACTACAACAATACTACCGGTATGGGACTTGAATACGGTTCGTTGCCTTCACGCAGAAGCTATGGTTTTAATGTAAATGTGAAATTCTAAAAAGATATATCATGAGACAATCTAAATACATCACAATCATCACGATGGCATGTGCCCTGTTTTTCGCTTCTTGCAGCGATGAATACATGGAAAACATGAATACCGACCCTTCCAAGGCCGCTACCATCGACCCGAATGCGCAGCTCACCACTGCCCAACTGCAAACGTACGGAGACCTTAGTATGATGGAAATCTACCGTAACTACCATTATGCATTCACCCAACAACTGATGGGATGTTGGAACACCACCAACTACGGCGGACGCCATACGCTAGACAATAATGAAATGAGCCGTATCTGGACATCGTTCTACACTCAATCCCTGAAGAATATCATTGATGCTCAATATCGCACAGCCGAAGATGCAGAGAAAGTGAACATCAACTCTGTGCTCCGCATTTATCGGGTTTATCTTATGTCTATCATCACCGACACTTACGGAGACGCTCCTTTCAGTGAGGCCGGCCTGGGATTCCTCGAAGGAAAATTCAATCCGAAGTATGACAAACAGGAAGATATTTACAACGCTTTCTTTCTGGAGCTGGAAGATGCCGTCAATAAAATCGATCCGACCAAAGATAAAGTGACAGGTGACCTCATCTATGCCGGTGACGTAACTAAATGGCAACAACTGGCAAACTCGCTTCGCCTACGTTTTGCCATGCGAATCTCCAATGTCAATCCTACAAAGGCACAAACGGAATTTGAAAATGCTTTGGTTGCCAATGGGGGTGTGATAACGGACGCCTCAAGCGATGCGCTCATCAAATACATGACAATCGCATTTAGTTTCGGACAAGAAGCTTACTCTGATTATCGCGGAAATTCATTGTCACAGTTATTGTTCGGCAACGACCCCGCTAATAATCCAAGTTACCTCTGCTCCACTTTCTTTAATCAGCTACGCCAATCCGGTGACCCTCGTACATTCAAAATTTCCCGTTGTTATTATGACGGGCTGATGAGTGCCACCAGTCCCGACAATCGTGTCGACATCACCCAGGAGATGATTGAAAAAGGGATTGATTTCAGTCCGCGCGACCCGGGTGCCTACTCGTGGGAGCCATGGCCTACAGGATACGACAGCGATATTTGTAAGGAATTAGCCGTTAACAACCCTTCTGTTACAGCAACCATGGCTCGTGAAGTGGAACCCAAACTTGCCAATAATTTCCTAAAAAGCGACAATCCGGGCGTAGTGATGACCTCTGCAGAAGTGAAGTTCCTGATGGCAGAAGCTACTGTGAAAAAATGGAATGTCGGCAGTGTGTCGGCAGAAGATCTTTACAAGCAAGGAGTGCGTGCAGCTATGGATTTCCTGACAGACAACTACGGTTGCACGGCTACTACTGATGCAGAGTTTGATGCATTCATTCAAGGTAGAGGGACGTTCGGACATACGGACAATCAGAAACTTGAAGCTATCAATACACAGGCCTGGATTCTTCACTTCACCAATCCTGCCGAATGTTGGGCAAACGTGCGTCGTTCCGGTTATCCGAAGTTGAAATCACCGGCAGAATATGGGTTCGGACAATATCTCACCGGTGGAACGGAAATTCCGGTACGTCTCTGCTATCCTGTATTGGAATCTTCCTATAATAAGAAAAGCTACAATGAAGCCATCGAGCGCATGGGAGGAACAGATAATTGGCACAGCCTTCTGTGGTGGGATACTGAAAACTAACTATTAAACAATCATCCATTATGAAAAAGATATATATTGCACTATTTGCCCTACTCGCTGTAGGCTCCACATTTACTGCATGCACCGAGGAAGAGCCGTTCGCTACGGTGACGGAAAATGATGATCCGCATATCCTTGCTCCGGTATTCCCTGACAGGACGAACGGCCAATTGGCAACATTCGCCAACATCAGCCGGGATGCGAACTTATCCATCGCGCTGACCGTGACTCCGAAAGATTACACCACAGTAACCTGGTTCATTGACGGGCAGGAAGTGGAATCGGGTACCGACTCCGACAAAGAAATCAACCGTAGTCTGAAAGCCGGTACGTATAATTTGAAAATAGAAGTAGAAACTGTGAAAGGGAAGAAGACTTCCCGTGAAGGATTAGTGGTGGTCAATCCGTTGGCTGATGACCCTCAATCTAAAGAAGTAGCCTTTGAGAGAATTGTATCTCCCGGTAAGACTGCCCGTTTATATGGCAGTAATTTACAGAACGTAACAGCCATCCTCTTGGGAGGAAACACAATCACCGATCCTACTTATGTTGAATCGGAAGACGAGAACTATCTGGAATACATCGTTCCGACAGGCGTAAGCGAAGGCGATTACCGTATCGTTCTGCAAGATGCCGACGGCAATCAATATGGAGCCGACATGGTGAAAGTAACCAATGCTTCCCTTGTCATTTCGGGGGCTAACCGGGCTACTGCCAACGTGGACTGGACCATTTCCGGTATCAATCTTGAAAACATCGCTTCTCTAACTATCGGCGGACAGACGGTGTCTCAATTCAGCAATCAATCTTCTACGGAAGTTACGCTGACTTGTCCGGATTTGTCTGATGGAAGCTATACGCTGACAGGCAAAACCCGTAGCGGAGAGGCTGTGCAGTTCTTAAACGACAATGTTACGACTACCGAACAGACTGTGACCGTATCTACCGAAATAACACTTTGGTCAGGACACCATTACGTTTCGTGGGATAAGCCGGACGGTGATCCCAACAAAACTTTTGGTTTGATTCCAATGGATGTATTTGCCGGTATCACAGCCGGATCAACACTGAAAGTAGTCTACTCTATAGAACCTACTGCCGAATATCATAAAATGCAGCTTGCCACAGGCTATTGGACAGGCTTGGCGGGTGAGATGGAATTTACGGAAAACGGTGAATATACACTGATACTGACACAAGACATGTTGAATAAGATTCAAGCTGAAGCCGGATTCATCTGTGTAGGACATGGCTATTATGTAGATTTGGTAACCGTGAAATAATGTTCCTAAGTAAGTTTAAAAATCATTCATACCATAAGTATCTGTCATTCTTCGGGTTAAATTCCTCTGAATGACAGATTACATAAACGATGCTACTTAAAAACAAATCATAATGAAACTAAGAAATATTATATTAATGACCGCATCTGTCGCAATGACTGCCTGTTCCAAACAGGCAGTTCCCACTGCCATTCCTGAAGACGCAAAAATAGAACAACAAGTGGAAGAGCTTCTATCAAAGATGGACCTTGACGCCAAGATAGGGCAAATGACCGAGCTTGCTATTGATGTATTAGGAGAGACGATAAATGGAGAATTCCAATTGGACGAGGCAAAACTCCACAAAGCGATTGCTGAATACAAGGTAGGTTCGTTTCTCAATGCTCCCGGCCCGGTAGCACAAAGCCCTGAAAAGTGGAACGAGATTATCGGTCGAATACAAGAACTGTCGATGACGGAGATTGGTATTCCATGTATCTACGGCCTGGATCAGAATCATGGTACTACCTATACATTGGGCGGCACGCTCTTTCCTCAAAATATCAATATGGGTGCTGCCTTCAATCCGGATTTGACCTACGAAGCGGCACGTGTAACGGCTTATGAAACAAGGGCTAGCAATTGTCCCTGGACATACTCCCCCACCGTCGATATGGCACGTGATCCCCGTTGGCCGCGTGTATGGGAAAATTATGGAGAAGACTGTTTAGTCAATGCCATTATGGGCAGCACTGCTGTCCGAGGCTTCCAAGGAGATGATCCTAACCATATTCCCGCCGACCGAATCGCCACCTCCGTGAAACATTACATGGGATACAGCATGCCACGTACCGGTAAAGACCGCACACCGGCTTATATATCGGTTTCCGAACTACGTGAGAAATGTTTTGCACCGTTCAAGGCTTGTGTGGAAGCTGGTGCACTGACTATAATGGTCAACAGTGGTTCCATCAACGGAAAGCCTGTGCACGCCGACCGCGAACTCCTTACACAATGGCTGAAAGAAGATTTGGGATGGGACGGAATGTTAATCACCGACTGGGCGGACATCAACAATCTTTATACCCGCGAACATGTGGCGGCAAACAAAAAAGAAGCCATCGAAATGGCAATCAATGCAGGTATAGACATGGCTATGGAACCGTATGATCTCAATTATTGTACACTACTAAAAGAGTTAGTGCAAGAGAAGAAAATACCCATGAGCCGTATTGACGATGCCGTCCGCAGGGTGCTTAGACTTAAATTCCGTCTGGGTCTGTTCGATCATCCAAACACTTTATTGAAAGATTATCCTCTCTTCGGCAGCAAGGAGCATGCACTTATCGCACTTCATGCAGCTGAAGAATCGGAAGTATTGCTAAAAAATAAAGATAATATTCTTCCGCTTCCTCAAGGGAAAAAGCTACTGGTAACCGGTCCGAACGCCAACTCTATGCGTTGCTTGAACGGCGGTTGGAGCTATTCGTGGCAAGGACATCTGACCGATAGATTTGCCGACAAATATAACACCATTTACGAAGCAATCTGCAACAAATTCGGAGCCGATCATGTCCGTCTGGAACAGGGCGTAACCTACAAACCCGAAGGTGCTTACATGGAAGAAAATGAACCGGAAATTGAGAAAGCTGTGGCTGCCGCCCGCAACGTGGATATTATTATCGCCTGCATCGGTGAAAATTCATATTGCGAAACACCCGGTAATCTTTCCGAACTTGCCATCTCTGCCAACCAAAGCAAACTGGTAAAGGCACTTGCCGCTACGGGAAAACCGATCATCCTGATACTCAATGAGGGTCGTCCCCGCATTATCAACGACTTGGAGCCATTGGCTGATGCTGTTATTGACATTCTATTACCCGGAAACTATGGTGGCGATGCATTAGCGAACATTCTGGCAGGAGACGTGAACCCCAGTGCCAAGATGCCTTACACATATCCGCGACACGAAGCAGCACTGACTACCTACGATTATCGGGTGAGTGAAGAGATGGACAAAATGGAAGGAGCTTACGACTATAATGCGGTAGTTTCCGTTCAATGGCCTTTCGGATACGGATTGAGCTACACCACTTTCGAATACAGCAACTTCCAAACGAACAAATCTTCGTTTACCACAGGAGATGATTTGCACTTTTCCATAGATGTAACTAATACCGGTAAATATGCCGGAAAAGAAGTTGTCATGCTATTCAGCAGTGATCTTGTGGCTTCGCTTACTCCCGAAAACCGTCGGTTACGAGCCTTCAAAAAGGTGGAACTACAACCGGGCGAAACCCAAACTGTCACTCTATCCATCAAAGGCAGTGACTTGGCTTTTGTCAATTCTGACGGGCAATGGGTACTGGAACAAGGGGATTTCCGTATGCAATGCGGAAATCAAGTATTGACTATTACTTATAAGTAGGCATTTATAAGTAGGTATTTATAAGTAAATGCACATTATTAATGTATACACTCCCGACAATAACTCTATGAGACACTGCGTTACTTTGTGGTGAACTCAAATTATCATCTAACCGGCTGAACAGCCTCAAACGGCTGTTCAACCAAACTTAAACAACCGCTCCTCTTGATCCAAACGACCGTATGTCTACAACAAAAAGACAAACGTTTGAGTCCAAAGGAGCGGTTGTTTTTATCTGGAGGAAAGCGGCATTATTACAAAGGATATTCCTCAAAAGCATACAAAATGGTAGATAAATAACGTTCGCCTGTATCGGGTAATAATGCAACAATCATTTTCCCGGCATTTTCCGGTCGCTTCGCCAGTTCCGTAGCAGCATATACAGCCGCTCCTGAAGATATGCCTACCAACAAACCTTCCTGTTTGGCTAATTCACGACTCGTACGAATGGCATCGTCATTCTGCACCTGAATAATCTCATCTACGATAGAAGCCTTGTACGTTTTAGGAACAAACCCTGCACCGATTCCCTGAATCTTATGCGGACCTGGTTTACCTCCCGATAGTACCGGAGAATCAGAAGGTTCTACTGCCACAATCTTTATACTCGGATCACGCATCTTCAGCGCTTCACCTACACCGCTAACTGTCCCGCCAGTACCTACTCCGGCCACAAAGATATCGACTTTCCCCTCGGTATCTCTCCATATTTCCAGACCAGTAGTCCGTAAATGCATGGCGGGGTTAGCAGGATTCTCAAATTGTTGCAAGATGACAGCTCCCGAAGTGACAGCCTTCAGTTCTTCAGCTTTGGCAATGGCTCCTTTCATACCATCTGCACCAGGAGTCAATACTAATTCCGCACCTAAAGCTTTCAGAAGATTACGCCGTTCGATACTCATGGTATCGGGCATCGTCAGAATCAGTTTATAGCCTTTAGCTGCCGAAACAAAAGCCAATCCCACGCCGGTATTCCCGCTGGTCGGTTCAATGATAGTCGCTCCGGGATGCAAAATTCCTTTCGTTTCTGCATCCTCAATCATAGCCAATGCTATGCGGTCCTTCACGCTTCCTGCCGGATTGAAAGATTCAATCTTTACAATCAGACGAGCTTTCAGGTCGTTACTTGTATTATAGTTACTAAGTTCCAATAACGGAGTATTACCTACCAAATCCGTCAATTTTCTTGCTATCTTTTCCATATATATCTGTTTTAAATTTCTCTTGTTTTAATATATGACAAAGATAGTGCGGATTCTGTTCAGGGTAAATACCATATATGTGGTAAATTCATACCACATATATCTGACTTCTTGCCAGAACAATATATCATTTGAATCTCTTCACATAATCTGCAATCAGACAACATGCCGGACCGAGTACCTGACCATGATCGAATCCTTGCATTTCATACAAAGTCACCTTCTTGTTACCTATACTTTTCAAGACAGCTTCCAGCAACGCATTTTCTTCATATCTTGCCGCCATCTCCAGATGCTTGTCCCCCGTAATCAACACGAGAGGAGCAGTTTCCTTGCGGGCCTTATTTACCGGAGCATACTCATCAACCACCGGAATACCGTCAGGCAAACCGCGTTCCTTACGAATAGTGAAATGTGTCACCGTCTGACCACTCACCGGAAGATAAGCAGCTACACTATCGGCATCTGCTCCGTATGCTGCCAAGTACTTTTTATCCATTGCCAGAATCAATGAAAGATAACCTCCCGCAGAATGACCGGAAACGAAAATGTAATCCTTACGACCGCCATACTTCTCAATATTCTTGAAAACCCATGCCACAGCTTCAGCCGCATCTTCGATGTAAGCCGGATTCTTTGCTTTCGGACTCAAACGGTAATTCACCGCCACTACTGCAAACCCTTGTTCTCTCAATTCTTTGGGAATAAATTTATTACCGGACGACGGTAAAGTTTGTTCGTTCGATTGCATTTACTGTGAATGCGGCTTCAATGCCGACCATCGTCCGAAGAAGCATCTGCCCACTCGTGAAGAAGTGCGCATCGCCCTGAAAGAAAAGCTGAAAGATATGCAGAAGAACGGTCCCGCCCCTGATGTACTCACATTTGCCGGAAACGGTGAACCGACTGCCCACCCTCATTTTCCGGAAATCATAGAAGATACACTGGCACTTCGTGACCACTATTTCCCGAATGCAAAAGTAAGTGTATTGAGCAATTCTACCTTCATTGACCGTCCTGCAGTATTCGATGCATTGAACAAGATAGATAATAATATCCTGAAGCTGGATACGGTGAACGAAGAATACATTCATCTCCTGGATCGTCCCAACGGGAAATATTCCGTAAGGAAGATCATCGAAAAGATGAAAGAATTCAAAGGAAATTGTATTATTCAGACTATGTTTCTGAAAGGTAGTTACCTTGGAAAAGATATGAATAATACATCCGATGAGTTTGTGCTCCCGTGGCTGGAAGCAGTCAAGGAGATCGCTCCCAGTCAAGTGATGATCTATACGATTGACAGGGAGACTCCCGACCATGACCTGCAGAAAGCCACTCATGAAGAACTGGACCGGATTGTAGAATTGATAAAGCGAACGGGAATTCCGGCAACAGCGTCCTATTGATGGATAAGATATTGATTAGTAAATAGAATACCGAAAAACACTTTCAAAATATACTCAAATGAAGAATTGGAAATTTTTATTGCTATTAAGTATAGGGAGTTTGTCTTTAATATGTATTTCATGCGAAAAAGAAGAAGAAATAGAGTTCCCTATAACCTTATATGGAAGTGAAGTAGTGAAAGTTTCCAATATCAGAATGTTTACGAACAAAGAGGAAATTTATGATACGGATAAAATAATGCAATTTGCATATAGTTCTAATGTTGTTCTACCGGGTATTCCGGATAATATGGATATAAAGAATTCGTTGATACCTGTTTGTTTTTGTTCGGAAGATAGTGTGAGATTTAAAGATGACCCATTTGTTTATGATGTAGAAAAGAATGGCAGTCAGTTTTTATTTTCTTCTCGTTTAGGTTTTCTATTTGAAGGTGATGTTAATTCGATATATTCTAAAATGCTGAAATATCCTATGAGATATGATCCGGAGTTTCCTATTCCGAATGGAGGATATAGAACTAAAGAAGTAAGGGTAGCATACGGTTCTTATCAGGATATTGAATTATGTTATTTATTGTACAAGATATCTGAATATACAGATTATTCTTATTCAAAAATGGGAGGTAAAACCTTTAACGAATTCAATCCTGAAGTCGTTAGTTCGTTAGGAGTCAGAGATACATTGGCAATACAGGAATATCGGATTAGATTTAAAGTAAATCCTTAGATTAATAACATACCTAATTTTTAATAACTAAAAACATGAAAAACACGAATTTAGCCTTTTGTGCTTTGGCAGGTATTTCTTCAATGCCTGCTACGCTGACAGCCGGACAAGCTCATCCGGAGGAACGACCGGCTGACAAGCAGCAACCGAATGTAATCCTGATCGTCGCCGATGATTTGGGATACGGTGACTTGAGTTGTTATGGTGCCCATCGTATTTCCACACCGGGCATGGACCGTGTGGCGAATGAAGGAATCCGTTTCACACAAGGTTTCTGTACAGCGGCAACCTCTACTCCAAGCCGCTATTCCGTAATGACCGGTCTTTATCCCTGGACAAATACCGATGCAAAAATTCTGCCCGGCAATGCGGCATTAATCATCGACACCCAGAAGATTACTTTACCCAAGTTGATGAAACAAGCCGGATACGCTACCGGTTCTGTAGGTAAATGGCATATCGGATTGGGAGACGGTAAAGTAGACTGGAATAAAGAGGTACATCCGGGAGCTGCCGAAATAGGATACGATTATTCCTTTATTCAGGCAGCAACGAACGACCGTGTCCCATGTGTATTTCTCGAAAACGGACGTGTAGTGGGGCTAGACCCCAATGATCCGTTGTATGTGGATTACCGGCAGAATTTTCCGGGAGAACCTACCGGAAAGAATAATCCCGAACTGCTCCGGATGCACCCGAGTGTAGGACATGCCGGTTCGATAGTCAATGGGGTACCCCGTATCGGATTTCAGAAAGGTGGTAAGGCGGCACAATGGAAAGACGAGGAAATGGCGGAATTGTTTTTGGACAAGGCGAAGCAATTTGTCAATGATCATAAAGATGCTCCTTTCTTTCTTTATTACGGATTGCATCAGCCACACGTACCCCGTGTTCCCAACGAACGTTTTGTAGGTCAGTCGGGGATGGGACCCCGTGGGGATGTTATCTTGGAGGCCGACTGGTGTGTATCCGAATTTCTGAAAGAACTGGATAAACTGAGATTGGCTGAAAATACAATCGTCGTGCTGACCAGTGATAATGGTCCGGTACTGGATGACGGATACAAAGACGATGCAGTGGAGCTGGTAGGAGATCATAAGATAGCGGGTCCGCTTCGCGGAGGAAAGACAAGTATGTTCGACGGAGGTACACGTATACCTTTTATGCTTCGCTGGCCGGCAGCAGTTAAACCGCAGGTTTCCGATGCATTCGTCTGCCAGATGGATTTGCTGGCATCCTTTGCCGCCTTGTTAGGGCAGTCTTATCCGGACAAGCTGGACAGTGAAAATACCTTGGACACCTTTTTGGGCAAGAGCAAGAAAGGACGTGAAGAACTTGTCATTGAAGGAATGTTCAATTACGCCTACCGTCAGGGTGACTGGGCACTGATTCCTCCTTATTATAATCCGTATAGCAAGGAAGACGGAGACTTTATCGGTTTGGGATATGGATATAAGCTCTATAATCTGAAAAAAGATATCGGGCAGCAGGAAAATGTAGCAACCAAATACCCGAAGAAGCTGGGCGAATTGATCAACCGCTTTGAATATCTGAAATCGACTACGAATAAGGTGACACGCTATTGACCTCCGCTTATCCTCATGGGATTTGTGAATAAATAATAATAAAGCAGCTTCTGATTTAGGGTAACCCAAAGATGAAGTGTATTTATTACCAAACGAGTAATTTTACAATCTGACACTAATAATCTTATAGTATGTCATCTGAATTAGTTAATACCATTTTAAAAGAATATACAAAGGCACTTAATGTCTAATACCAAATAAATAAAAACATGAAAAAAGAAACCCCCATCTCTTTACGACATCTCAGGCGTATTACCGCCATTTTATTCTTATGTCCGATTTCCCTTTCTTCCATACAGGCATCCGCAGCATCGGATCAGAGTGACGTTTCTTCGGCATCCGTCCATCAGGAACAAACTTCGGGAATCCTTCGTGCAGAAAAAATAAACCCGACGACGGTTGATGTACTGTTTGCGAACCAGCAACGGATGACTATCGACTTTTACGGAGAGAATATTTTCCGTGTCTTTCAGGACAATTCCGGAGGCATCATCCGTGACCCCGAAGCGAAACCTGAAGCGCAGATACTTGTAGACCAGCCCCGACGCAAGGTTTCCGGACTGTCGGTGGACGAGAAAGATGGATATATCACCCTCACCACCGCCCAAGTACGGATTGAACTGAATAAGCAGACCGGACTGATGAAAGTCTTTAATCCGTTAACCGGCAAATGTGTGATCGAAGAAGTCGCTCCGGTGATATTCGGTCCTAAAGAAGTGACCGTAACCTTAAAGGAGAATCCCGAAGAATACTTCTACGGAGGCGGTGTGCAAAACGGACGTTTCTCTCATAAAGGCAAGGTTATTGCCATCGAAAATCAGAATAGCTGGACGGATGGCGGAGTAGCCTCCCCTGCTCCTTTCTACTGGTCTACCAATGGTTACGGAATGATGTGGTACACTTTCCGGAAAGGTGAATACGACTTTGGAGCAACAGAGAAAAACATAGTGAAACTGTCTCACAATTCTTCTTACCTTGATATTTTCTATATGGTCAACGACGGAGTCGTTTCCCTGTTGAATGATTTTTATCAGTTGACGGGAAACCCCGTTTTGTTGCCCAAATTCGGTTTTTACGAAGGACATCTCAATGCCTACAACCGTGACTACTGGAAGGAAGACGAGAAAGGAATCCTCTTTGAAGACGGAAAGCGTTATAAAGAAAGCCAGAAAGACAATGGCGGCATCAAGGAGTCTCTGAATGGTGAAAAGAACAATTATCAGTTCTCGGCACGTGCCGTTATCGACCGTTACAAGAATCATGATATGCCTCTCGGATGGTTACTTCCGAACGACGGTTACGGAGCCGGATACGGACAGACGGAAACACTGGACGGCAACATCGCCAATCTGAAAAGCCTGGGAGACTACGCCCGTAAGAACGGAGTGGAAATAGGCCTCTGGACACAGTCGGACCTGCACCCGAAGGAAGGTATAAGCGCCTTGTTGCAACGTGACATCGTGAAAGAAGTCCGTGATGCCGGTGTGCGTGTACTCAAAACCGACGTGGCATGGGTAGGAGCCGGCTATTCCTTCGGATTGAACGGAGTGGCGGACGTAGGACATATTATGCCTTATTATGGCAATGATGCCCGTCCCTTTATCATTTCACTGGACGGCTGGGCAGGCACACAGCGTTATGCCGGCATCTGGTCGGGCGACCAGACCGGAGGCGAATGGGAATATATCCGTTTTCACATCCCTACTTATATAGGTTCCGGTCTGTCCGGCCAGCCGAATATCTGCTCGGATATGGACGGTATCTTCGGTGGAAAAAATGCGGCAGTCAATATACGTGATTTCCAATGGAAAACATTTACCCCCATGCAGTTGAATATGGATGGCTGGGGCGCCAACGAAAAGTACCCCCATGCTTTAGGCGAACCAGCTACATCCATTAACCGTATGTATCTCAAACTGAAATCGGAACTGATGCCTTACACGTATAGCTTTGCCCGTGAAGCGGTGGATGGTATGCCTCTCATCCGTGCCATGTTCCTCGACTATCCGAATGAATATACCTACGGAACGGCTACCCGCTACCAATATATGTATGGTACCGACTTTCTCGTAGCCCCTGTCTATCAGAATACGAAAGCTGATAAAGAAGGCAATGATATCCGCAATGGAATTTATCTGCCCGAAGGCACTTGGATAGATTATTTCAGCGGAGAGAAATACGAAGGCAACCGTATTCTCAGCAACTTCGATACTCCGGTCTGGAAGTTACCCGTATTCGTAAAGAACGGCGCTATTATTCCGATGACACAACCTAACAATAATGTCAGCGAAATAGACCCCTCACTTCGCATCTATGAATTTTATCTGAACCGCCATACTGCAACCGTAGAATATGACGATGACGGTGTGACGGAAGCCTACCGTCAGGAGAAATCGGTATCTACCCTGATCGAATCGAACGTAGACGCAAAGAACCGTGTGACTATCACCATTCATCCCACAGCCGGAAGTTTCGACGGTTTTGTAAAAGATAAAAAGACGGAACTGCGCATCAACGTCACGGAGAAACCGAAGAAACTGACTGCAAGAATCAACAACAAGAAAGTAAAACTGACGGAAGTAAGCACGGCAGCGGAACTTCTGAATGGAGAAAACGTATTCTGGTACGAAGAAACCCCCAATCTGAATAAGTTTGCAACCAAAGGAAGTGAATTTGAGAAAGTGGTTATCACAAAGAATCCGCTGTTGCACATCAAACTGGGCAGCACCGACATCACCGCCAATCGTATCGAGCTGGACGTGGAAGGTTTCCGCTTTGAGCCGGCCGACCGGAACTTGGTAAGCAACGGAACCCTGTCTGCACCGCAAAACGCTCAGGTAAGCGAGCAGAACAGAGAAGCATATACCCTGCAACCGACTTGGGACAAAGTACCCAATGCCGATTACTATGAGATTGAATTTGACGGAATGCTTTATACGACTATCCGGGATACTCACTTACTGTTTGAAGATCTGAAAGCGGATACTCCTTACGCATTCAAAGTGCGTGCTGTCAACAAAGACGGTGTGTCCGAATGGGCAGAGATTCAGGTGAAAACGAAGACTAATCCGCTGGAATTTGCTATTCGTGGCATTGAAGGCGAATCGACTGCCGCATCGCAGGGAGGATTCGGTGTAGACCGATTGTTCAACTTCTCCGAATCGGGAGATACATGGCACACGAAGTATAACGTTAACTCCATACCATTAGATTTGATTATCGACCTCAAAACAGTTAACCAACTGGATAAGTTCCATTATCTGCCCCGTGCGGATGCCGGCAACGGTACACTGCTGAAAGGAACAGTATCCTACAGTATGGACAAAGAAAACTGGACGGAAGCCGGAGCATTCGAATGGCAGCGGGACGGTGATGTAAAAGTATTCACTTTCACAGAGCGTCCAAATGCACGTTACATCAAACTGAACGTTACGGCAGGTGTAGGAAACTATGGTTCAGGTCGTGAAATCTACGTATTCAAAGTACCGGGAACGGCAAGTTACCTGCAAGGCGACATCAACAATGATGGCAAGATCGACCGCAATGACCTGACTTCTTATATGAACTATACCGGATTGCGTCGTGGTGATTCAGACTTTGAAGGTTATATCAGCAAAGGCGATATCAACATGAATGACTTGATAGATGCTTATGATATTTCTGTCGTAGCCACTCAGCTCGACGGCGGTGTCGACAGGAAAGCTACGGAGAAAGTATCCGGCTCTCTGTCTATCAGCACTCCGAAGAAGCAGTACCAGAAGGACGAAATCGTTGAAATCCGTGTGAAAGGTAATGATCTGCGTTCGGTTAATGCACTTAGCTTTGCTTTGCCTTATGATCAGAGCGACTATGAATTTGTAGGTGTGGAACCGCTGAATATGAAAGCAATGGAAAATCTGACTTATGACCGCCTGCATACGAATGGTGTGAAATCTCTCTATCCTACTTTCGTCAATATGGGAAAACAGGAGGCTTTGGAAGGTTCGGAAGAACTCTTTATTCTGAAATTGAAAGCGAAACGTAAAGTGAAGTTTGATCTGAATCTGAAAGACGGAATATTGGTTGATAAGCAACTGAGGATGCATTCATTCTAGAATGTGTTTCGTGTAAATCATTGATATATAATAAAAGAGGATGCCTGTGGGGAACTATTGGCATCCTCTTTGGGAGACAGACGGGAAGGATTACTTTCACAAGCAGTCCTTCAGTCTGCTACCTCCATATTTAATCTGGTTAGGGATTTCTTCATTTGAATACTCTTTTTATGAAGTGAGAATCATTCTATTAGATAGTAATCTTTATTCTATTAGTTCAAAACTGTGCAGGAATGAATAAAATATAGTGTATTGAAAAAGGACTATTATTCAATATACAGGAGCTATATGCCCAACATATTGGATATATAGCTCCTGCGCGTTGGATATATAGCTCCTGTACACAGGGCATATATACCCTGCACAGAGGCTAATCAGCTCTTACTTTACATCATCCCATGTATCTGTCCGGAACGGGAAAGCAGCGATCCCTAATGTATTGCGTAAAGTGATGTTTCCTACATAATTACGGAAAGCATACCGTACGGCTACCGGTTGGGCGACCTGATCGCTCCATACTTCCACATTTCTTGTGCGACCTGCAATCCGTGCTTTTGCCGGATAGAACTTCTTGTCGGCTCCTGCTATTTCGAAACCTTCCAATTCACAGTTGCCCGGTGCCAGTCCGGAAGGAGCATTGTCGAGCGTGACGATCGCTTTGTTCTTGGAATATTCCACCTTTGTCATCATCGGTCCGGTAGATGGGAATTTATGGAGACCGTATGTTTTAGTCAGTGCGAGATTGGCTAGCCGGAGTCCTACTACGTTTTTCTGAGGAGGATGAATGCAGAACTCGTCACCGACATCTATCGTAGGAATCATTCCGGAGTTGGGGATTGTCTGCAATGCTTTCATTTGTGCTTCCTGCAATAAGGCGGAATTTATGTTCCGGCTGTTTCCGTATTTGTGTGGAGCAATCTGGACATAATAAAAAGGCATATCCGGTGCTTCCCATACATTTCTCCAGAGCTGCACCATCGCAGTCATCATCGGAGCATAGATCTGATAGTTGAATAGATTCGACTCTCCCTGATACCATAGAAATCCGCGTGCCGTATAGTTTTTTACAGGTAGTAACATGATATTATACAGACATTGCAGCCGGCTGTTCGTATCTAACTTTGGATTTTTGGCGGCTTCTATATTTGCGCCTTCCACGGAGGCGAGCGTTTCTTCTGTCATCCATGCCTCGATTCGTGAACCTCCCCAGCTGTTGATGACCAGTCCTACGGGGAGATGAAGCGTTTCCGTCAGTTGTCGGGCAAAGAAGTAACCTGCGGCACTGCAATCCATAGTGGTTTCGGGCGAAGAAACTTCCCATTTCGCTCCTTCAAAGTCTGTCCGTTCTTTCACTCCTTTGGTTCGGGGGACAGTGATAAAACGGATACGGTCGCGATAGTTGCCTGCGTTCAGAAGAGTTTCCAGCGAATGGTCAATGGGCTGTCCCATGTTTCCTTTCATGGTCATTTCCATGTTAGACTGACCGGAGCATATCCATACCTCTCCTATTAATATATCCGATAGCGTGACCCGGATCCCGTCACTGATGGTAATAGAATAAGGAGTAAAACTCCCGGCAGGAGTATCCACTTTGACCAGCCAGGCTCCCTCATCGTCTGTCGATACCTTATAAGTACGGTTATTCCAAGAGGTGGTGACAGTCACCTTTTTGCCGTCTGCCCATCCCCACAGCTTAACGGAACTGTTTTGTTGAAGTACCATATGATCTCCCATCATGGCAGGGAGCTTCACTTTGCCTTGTGCAAGCGAGAAAAATAGAAGTGAGATTGTAAAAATCAGAAAATGTTTTTTCATACTATTGTTTTATTAATTAGGATTTGACAAATACTTCACTTAGGTATAGGGCAAAATTACAACCTAATTTGAATATGGAATAATACTATTTAGTCATTCTCTGACAGATTTTGGTCGATTTACTCTAACTTCGCTTTCTCCTTTTGTTTTTTGATAAATATTGTCTTCAGATTATGATGATATTATATTTTACTTGTTTTTTCTTTGTATTGAGTCGGTGTCTCCCCTGTGTACTGCTTGAAAGCAGTGCTGAAATAACTGGGAGATGTAAATCCGACCTCTTCTGAAATTTCCGTAAATGTCATTTCGGTATTGGCAATTAACGTAAGTGCTTTTTCTATTCGGAATTTATTGATGTAATCATTTGCTCCTATCCCGGTAAGTGCTTTCAGTTTAGTGTAAAGCGAAGTACGGCTTAAACCTATTTCCTTGCAAATGAACTGAATGTCCAGATTGGTATTACTCAGATTCTCCTGGATTGTTTTGTTCACTTTAAGTAAGAAGCTCTCGTCTACCTGACTGAAAGTGGTCTCTTTCGGGACAGGTATTATGCCCGTATGCAAATACCTTTTCTTAATGTATTCCCTGTTTTTCAGACGGTTACTGATTATCTCCATCAGCATTTCTACTTCAAAAGGTTTTGTCAGGTAGGCATCTGCTCCATTCTTATAACCGCTGATGAGACTTTGTTTATCATCTCGTGCCGTGAGCAAGATAATGGGAATATGGCTGATCGTAATATCTTCTTTGATGTTTATGCACAGCTCGTATCCGTTCATCCGCGGCATCATCACATCGCTGACAATGATATCCGGAATGTGACTTTTGATAAGCTGGAGAGCCTCCACCCCATCAGCGGCAATGATTACCCGTTTGAAAGATTCTTCCAGTGTCTTTTTTAGAAAGTCTGTCATATCCGGATTGTCATCCACCACCAGGATGGTGTATGGAGTTGTATCGAAAGTTTCTTTATCGGTTGCCTGCTTCAGATTATCACTAAGCATCAGTTCGTTCAGATACGCTTTCGGCTGGCAGATAATCTCTTCTGATTCTTGCTTCAACGGTAGCTCGAAAAAGAAGATAGCCCCCGATTCGGGGTTATCTTGTGCACCGATAGAGCCGCCATGCTGTTCGACCAGAATTTTTGAGTAAGACAATCCGATTCCGGTTCCACTTTGTTCTCCTGTCCCCTGATAGAAGCGGGTAAAGAGTTTATGTGTATCTACCTGTTTCAATCCGCATCCCTGATCGATGATGGAGATACGTACTCTTCCTGTTTCGGGAAGCAATTCCGAGACAATGGTTATTTCCGTATCCTGAGGACTATGTTTGAGCGCATTGATCAGCAGATTGCTTAAGATGATTTCGCATTTGTCCTTATCGAAACTTACTGTTTCAATCTGCGGATCGAGCTGGTAACGGATGCGTACGTTCTTTGCTTCTCCTTCACTGATGAAATCTTGTGATACGTGCTCAATCCAGTGGTTAAGGGGATGCGGTTGAATAAGCAGTTTGCTCTCACCGACCTCCATTTTGCGTACGTCGAGCACCATGTTTATCAGGTTCTTCATTCGTTGGGCCTGACGATAAATAGCTTTTAGCGGCAGATATTGGGGATCTTCGGAAGACAAAGATTTCAGTATCCGGTTGAGCGGCGCATGAATAAGTGTCAACGGAGTGCGGAGTTCATGGCTGATATTGATAAGGAAACGTACTTTTTCTTCGTACGTTTGTTTCTCGTGTTCCTTCATTGCCCATTTCAATTTCTCTTCGTTGCGCTTCACCGTTCTTCGGAAAGTTTCGATGATTGCTATAGAAACGAGTACGGCACAGATCAGGCTAAACCACCATGTCCGGTACCAGGGCGGAAGTACGGTTAGTTCCAGTACTTGTTGGTCGGGAATCCAGCTACCGTCTTTTGCAGTGCACGAAGCCATGATTCTATAACTTCCCGGAAGCAGTGATCGGATCACCAGTTCCGGATTGTATGATTCGGTATATTCGTTGTTCAATCCTTCTATCTGATACCTGTAAATCTTTTGCCGGAAGATGTCTTCTTCCCTCGACATGATGCGGATGGATATATTGCTGTTCCAGGGTACCGAGATTTTTGCCGGATGGTTGTACCATTCATGATTCGCCGATTCGCCATTGATGGTAATATCCAGCAATTGAAGTTCCGGCATTTCCGATGTGTTCAGAAGAAGTTGTCCGTCGATGCGCAGCATACCCTTCACACCGCCTATGTAGGCATCCCCTTGTTCGTTCACCAACCGTGCATTAGGGAGATATTCGTTTTGTATGGCTCCGTTCGATTCTCCGAAAAGTACAAACTTCTGTTCTTTGATGAAGTAGGCGAAAAGCATATTGTCAACGCCTATCCATACTTTGCCTTTCTGGTCGCACAGTACCATATTAATTTCGGTGAACAGATTGGTAGGGACAAGAGTCCGGCTTTTTAAGACAGGGTCGTAGTGGATAAGTCCGAAATTGCTTCCGATCCAGAAATGTCCCTGTTCATCATGGGATACGGAACTGATCACTGTATCCGTGTAGCATTCAAAAACGGTTTTCAGCCGGGAGGTCTGGTCGTCCAGTTCATAGATATGTTTGATATCATTGATATAGGTCAGGTTCTCTTGATGATCGAACGGGACAAGGGTACCCACAATATCTTTCCCTTCCTCTTCGGTGATGGTGCTGAATTTCTTCTCTTTGAGGTGATACTGGTAGATGTGGTCTCCCAGGAATAACACGGTGTTGGGCGTATTTTGATATAAGTTGACGGACTTTCCACGGTTGCAGAGCCGTGTAGTCGTTTCTTTGTCGATGATGGTGAAAGGTTGCTTCTCTCCTGTGGCGGGGTTGAAGACAAAGACTCCTTTGGAGAAAAGCGAGATCAGTAGTTTTCCGGGTGTAAAGCCACTGATGAATGCCACCTTATCTCCCCAAGTAGACGAATAATGGGTAAACTTTTCGGTGTGCGGGCTGAAAAGGTTGATGCCTCCCCCATCGGTGCCAATCCAGATGCTATCCGGCGATTGCCGGTAAAGGCTCCGTACAGTGCCGTTGCTCAATCCGCGGTCGTTGCCCGGCACTACGTCCGTATAGGTTTTCATTGATACTTCCCGGATGCTGATCAATCCGTTGCAGGTGCTTCCTGCCCATACATTGTTGTTGTAATCGTTGTGAAGGCAGAGAATGGAGTTGGCAGGCAGAGAATAGTTCTCACGGCCCGGAATATACTCCAGTTGGGAGATTTCTCCGGTTTCGGGATGGAGGATATTGATGCCTCCCCCGTCTGTTCCTATCCACAGTTGTTCTTCTCTTTCGGCGAGGCTCAATACGATGTCGTTGCTGAGTGAGGAGTTATGGGTAGTGTACGAAGCCGATAGTTTGCCGTCGCGTGAGTAGCAGCGCAGTCCACCGCTGTAGGGGGCAATCCAGATTCTATTTTTAGAATCGGTTATCATACTTGTGATTTCCGGTCCGCAGTCAAAGGGCGGGCGTCTGTGCTCTCCGGTTTGCAGGTCCACGAGATATAAGCCGGTCCATCGGCTGCAACAGAGCAGCGTCTTTGAGTCCCATACACTGAGAGCGGTGATTTTAAAAGAGTTGGCATTGAAATATTGAAGGAGTCTCAGCGAAGAGTCCTTATAGCTGTACTTATAGATTCTGTCTTTGCCACCGAACAGGATTCCATCCGGAACGAGGCAGAAGGAATAGGCAGTAATGTAATTCCCTTCTTCGTCTGTAGGGAAAGTGAAGTTGTTGCTCTGTTGCTGATAGCGTGCAATTCCTTTTTCGGTCAGTATCCAGATGTTATGTTGTTTGTCTTCCGCTATTTGGTAGATCAGGTTGTGAAGAAGCGAGTGCGGATCATTCGCCTGGTGTTTGTATCTCTTCAGTTGGTGTCCGTCGAACTTTCCCAGTCCTGCTTTGGTGCCTATCCAGATGAAACCCTGTTCGTCTCTGAGGATGCAGCGTACATTGGACGGCAGTCCTTCTTTGAGGGAGATTTGCTTATAGTAGTAATGTTCTGCGCGGAGAGGGAGGGTAGTTATCAATAGTATAATAGCTATAATCCCTGGTAAAGTAAGCAATCTTGTTTTCATGTAAAAGTAGGTTAGCGGATCGTCTGAGATTGGCACATTGATCCTTGGTTTGGTTTACCAAAGATAATACTTTCATCATATATTCAGCCGGTTTTTGCTGAATATATGATGAAATAGGTGCTGTTTACAGCAGTTTTAACAGATTTCCTACTAAAGTGATTTCATATTTCTTCCCTTTCACGGTGCTGAATGAGAGAGTTTTATCTCCGTATCTTACATTGCAGGGAGTTCCTGACCCGGAAAGAATGGTTGCTTTGTCCAGTTGCCCTTCTTTCCATGAAATGGAAATTTCGAAATTGCCTTTGGCACAGATGCCGGTTATCGAACCGTTCTTCCAGGCATCCGGCAAGGCTGGCAACAATTGGATAAATCCCATGTGGCTTTGCAACAGCATTTCGGTTATTCCTGCCGTACCTCCAAAGTTTCCGTCAATCTGGAAAGGCGCGTGGGTATCCCATAAATTGTCCAGTGTTCCGTTTTTCAACAGATTGCCGTATAACTTATAAGCATGGTTTCCGTCCTGAAGGCGTGCCCACTGGTTAAGTTTCCATCCCATGCTCCATCCGGTGGCTCCGTCTCCGCGGTGTTCCAATACCACTTTTGCGGCTTCTGCAAGTTTGGGGGTCGTGATGGGCGAAATGGTATGTCCCGGGTGCAATCCGAAGAGATGGTTCACATGGCGGTGTTCGTCTTCAGGGTCGTCTATGTCGGTCGACCATTCCATTAACTGCCCGTAACGTCCGATGCGGTAGGGAACTAATTTATCCAGTATCTTTTCCCATTGTTTGCGTTCTTTGGAGTCGATCCCCAGTTCTTTGCTGGCTTGGATAGCGTCCAATAGTATTTCACGCACTACGGCATGTGCAAAGGTTACTCCCTCGTCTATCGGTCCGTGTTCGGGAGAGGTGGAAGGAGCAGCGGTATAAGTGCCGTCGGGTTTATGCCATAAATGGTCCACTGCAAATTGTGCACTGCTTTTGATAAGGTCATACCCGATCTCTTTCAGGAATTTCTTATCACGGGTATAGTCATAATATTCCCAGATGTGTGTGGCAAGCCATGGGCCTGCGGTGGGATTCAGGTTCCATGACATCATATTGCTGGATAAAGGCGCTGTAAATCCGAAGATATTGGCAGAGATGGATGCCGTCCATCCGCGTGCGTTGAAGTAGGCTTGTGCCGTTTGTTCACCGGGTTTCACCAGGCTGCGTATAAAGTCTATCAAAGGCCATGTGCATTCCGAAAGGTTGGCGGAGCAGGCAGGCCAGTAGTTCATCTGGATATTAATGTTATTGTGATAATCCACTCTCCAGGGACCGTCCAGATTGTTGTGCCACATACCTTGCAGATTGGCGGGCATATTGCCGGGGCGCGAACTGGCTATCAGCAGGTAACGCCCGAATTGATAGTACAACTGTTCCAGTTGATAATCCGGGGTTCCTTTTTTATAATTAGCCAGACGTTGGTAGGTGGGGAGGTTGGGACTGCTTATATCCGGATTGAGTTGCAGCCGTACCCGGTTGAACAGCGCCGTATGGTCGGCTTCATGATTACGGTACAGTTCATCATATCCTTTTTGTACTGCTTGGTCCATCATGATTCGGGTGGTTTGTTCCGGATCGTTGCCTACATACGTTTTCGGGTCTTTGAAATCGGGATTGAAGTTCATTTTATAATCGGTGTCCGCTGTGAGCAGAAATACCACTTCGTCAGCGCCTTTTACGATAAGGCGGTCGTTTTCAGCTTCCAGAGTTCCTCCTTTGTGGATAGCTTTGATTCGGAAGGCAAACTTCATACCGTTGTTATCGAGTACTCCGGTATATACCAGTCCGTCTTTTCCGTCTGCCCTGAGGTTACTTTTTGCTTCGCTGTTGGGGCAATAGCTCAATATAAGGTTCTGTTTTCCGGATTGGTTGGCGGTGAATTTCATTACCATGACGCTGTCCGGATAGGAAATGAAATATTTCCGTTGATATTGCACTCCATCTTTATCGAACTGCACCACAACCATGGCAGAATCTAATGACAAGATACGGCGATAGTTACTCATTCTGAGTTCATTGAGTCCGGTTTCCACATAAAGTTCTCCCATCGTGGTGAACGAACCGAAACGGAATGGAGTTTCATCTTTCTCTTCGTAAGCTGCTAAACCGTTGAAGTTGTTCCGGGTGAGTTGGGCGGCTTTTTCTTTGTCTTCATCCAGAAATGCCTGGCGGATTTCTTTTAATACTCCTGCCGATTGTTTGTTTACGTCCCAGTAATATTCCGCTCCTTTCGAAGTATTCGGTCCTCCTTTCCAGAGAGTTTTCTCATTGAGAGTGATGCGTTCGGCAGCCACCGACCCTAAGATGTTCGCTCCCAGACTACCGTTTCCGATAGGAAGTGAACGACTTTCCCACGTTTTGTCAGGATTGGCTCTTGAACCGGAAGCACGTAGCCAGATAGCTTGCCCGTCGAGATTGTTGGGAGTATCGAACCAGACAGAGAGTCCTTTGGTATAATCAACAGTTCCTATTGATGATGCGGAAAGGGAGAAAAGTGTGCAGATAAAAAAAGAATAAAGTTTCTTCATAATAAATTAATTTAAAGGGGTACGGGCAAAAGTACTCCTTTTCTTCCTTATCCATGTTCTGACTCTTTTTCAATTTTGTTCAATAGGCTTTCAAAAATCGATAAAAATGCCTTGTTAGCTCCTTCTTGACTCGGAAATGAATAAAATTGTGTAGTAAATGAGTAGTTGACCATTAGCAGGTTAGTACAGACACTTCGATTCTCACCGAAATGAGAAAAAATTCTCACTGCAATGAGAAAATATTCTCATAGGCATGAGTATTTTTTCTCACTATGGTGAGAATTTTTTCTCACTATGGTGAGAATTTTTTCTCATCACGATGAGAATACTTTGAGAATATAGTAACCTGTATTGTGCTGTCTATTAACTTGATAATGATTGATAACGTTCTGTCTTATGCCTGCAATTGATTGGCTGCAAAACGTCCTGTTTCTAAAAAATGCGGTTTTTTGCCTAAAAAACAGTTTGTTTGTCACTGCACGGGAAGTGAATCACCATCTATTGGCATTTGTTTTTGATCACTTCTCTATCAATAATGATCATTTAGCGGATTGCACAGGGTTCTTTTGATCATTATTGAATTTTAATTGATGATTTTTGAATGTTTCCTTTTATACTGTGGTTGTATTTTTGTCGAAGATTGAAACTTATTGTTAGCTAGTGAAAGTATGAATCTTTATTATTAAATGTAGTATTATGAAAAAAAGGAAACAGATGAAAAAACAAAGTTGTTTTGTTAGTCTTCTGATGCTCCTCCTATTATTCCCTTTAGGAGCGTTTGCACAGCAACAAATGATTAAAGGACAAGTGGTGGATGATAGTGGTGAATCTATTATCGGAGCCACAATCATGGTGAAAGGGGCCAAAGAAGGGACTTTGACCGATTTTGACGGAAATTTCTCTCTGAAAGGTAAAGTCGGCACGACATTGTCCATTTCTTATGTAGGTTATTCTCCTCTTGAAGTGAAAGTGAAGAAACTTGAAGGTAACCGTTTCGTATTAAGAGAAGATACTAAGGTGCTCGATGAGGTAGTAGTTGTAGGTATGGACAAGCAGAAGCGCAGCACTATTACGGCTGCCGTTGCTACGGTAAGTTCGGAAGCAATCGCCAGTCGTCCGGTAACGGACCTGACCAGTGCCCTTCAGGGTAATGTCGCAGGCTTGAATTTTTCAACAGATGCAGTTGCTGATGGTGTCGGCGGTGAAATGGGTGCTGAAATCAAGTTCAATATTCGTGGTACGGGTTCTATTAATAAAGGAGAACCTTATGTGCTGATCGACGGAGTTGAGCAGAGCCTTCAGAATGTGAATCCTAACGATATTGAAACGATCAGTATATTGAAAGATGCTTCTGCAGCCGCTGTTTATGGTGCCCGTGCTGCCTATGGTGTGATTATTGTTACTACCAAAAGCGGTGGAAAGGATAAAACACGTGTCTCTTACAATGGAACAGTCGGCTTCAGTTCACCTATCAATATGCCCAAAATGATGAACTCTCTGGAGTTTGCTCATTATATAAACGAACGCAATGATAATGATGGCAAGAAACACGAGATTTCTGACGCACTCATAGAAAAGATGGAAGGGTTTATGAAGAATCCTTATTCCACTGAATTTCCGGGTATCGAACCTAATCAGAATAAGACCAACTGGGCATCATCAAAGGATGCGGTATATGCCAATACCGACTGGTTTGATTATTATTTTAAGGATGCTTCCATTCGTCATTCCCACAATCTGAGTATATCCGGCGGTTCTGATAAGGTCAGCTATTATGTAGGTTTAGGCTATATTTATCAGGAAGGTCTGATGGATAAGGTAGATGATAACCTGAGTAAATACAATGTGAATACGAAATTTCAGATTAATGCTAATAAATGGTTGAAGTTCAACTTCAACAACAACCTGACATTGAATATTCTGAAGCGTCCGATGGCGAACCAAACCATCTTTTATGGAACCATTGGTCAGACTATACCGAATGCCCCGACTCATTATCCCATTGAGTCGAAATATAATGATGCTTCAGAGTTCCGTTATCTGAAAGAATCACATTATGTAGAAAACCGTATTTCCGATGCTATGTCTTTCTCCGCTACCATCACTCCGCTCCAAGGATGGGATATTGTAGGAGAAATGAAAGTCCGTTTCGATGTGGAAGATAATAGCTTCAAACGTGGTTATCCTACTTACGAAAAACCCGACGGAGAGTTATCGATAGATAAGTCGACCAAGCAGGGATACGTATATCCGGGTATGAACTGGAAAAATTCCCGCTGGGGATCTTACACCCGTGGGAATGCCTTCGACTATTATCTTTCTCCGAATATACTCTCTTCTTATATTTTTGGCTGGGGCGACCATACCTTTAGGGCAATGGCAGGTTTTCAGATGGAACTGCAGGAAAACTCTGACGGTTATACTTATAAAGACGGTCTGCTGACCAGTGACATTTTCTCGTTTGCCAATGCCAATGGTAACCTTTCCGGCAATGAAGACCGCACTCACTGGGCCACGATGGGTATGTATGCCAAGTTGAACTGGAACTATCAGGAGGTATATTTCCTGGAATTTAGCGGACGCTATGACGGTTCTTCCCGTTTTGCTCCGGGACATCGTTGGGGATTCTTCCCTTCTTTCTCCGCCGGTTATGATATGGCACGTACCGATTATTTCAAGGGATGGAACCTTCCGTTCTCCCAGTTGAAGCTACGTGTGTCTTATGGACGTCTGGGTAATCAGAATGGTGCCGGATTGTATGACTATCTTGGATTTATGAATCTGGTTCCTGATTCTCCCGACTCTTGGTTACTGCCGGGAGTAAGTGATACTCCGTCCAAAGGAGTACTTGCCAGAACACCTAAAATGATCAGTCCTTATATCACATGGGAGAAAGTGGATAATGCCAATCTTGGTATTGACCTGATGCTGTTCAGAAACCGACTTTCTGTAACTGCCGATATTTATCAGCGTACAACCCGCGATATGATCGGTCCGGCTGAGGCAATACCTTCTATCAGCGGTATTAATACTGAAGACCGTTCGAAAATAAATAATGCAACTTTGCGCAATCGTGGCTGGGAATTATCGGTCAACTGGCAGGATAGACTGAAATGTGGCTTTAGCTACGGTATCGGGTTCAATATTTCCGATTATAAGGCTGTAGTTACGAAATATAATAATCCCGAAGGCCTGCTTTACAATAATCATACCGGTCTGGCACGTAACAAAGGTTACTATGAGGGAATGGATATCGGCGAAATCTGGGGATTCCAGGCCGATGACCTCTTCCGAACCAACCGTGAAGTGGATGAATACCTCAAAACGGTAGACCTTAGTTTCTTTAAGCCGGGTGATAAGTGGCAACGAGGCGATGTGAAATATATAGATTCAAATCACGACGGAAAAGTCGATTCGGGCAAGGGTACACTGGCAGATCACGGTGACCTGAAAGTGATCGGTAATGCTACTCCCAAATATTCTTTTGGATTCAACCTGAATGCAGGCTATAAAGGATTTGAAGTATCTGCTCTTTTCCAAGGGGTGGCCAAACGGCAATTCCCCATCTCCGGTGCAGCTTATTTCTTTGGTGGAAATAGCTATTTCAAGGAACATCTGGACCATTTCAATGCTCAGAATCCTGAAGGATATTTACCACGTCTGACGGATGATAAACAGACTCTGGCAGCCAATACAGGCTACAATACCACCCGTTACTTGCTGAATGCAGCTTATATGCGCCTAAAGAATCTGACGGTGTCTTATTCGTTCAAGCCTCAGCTGGTGCAACATATCGGACTGAGTAATTTGAGAGTATACGTCACTTGTGATAACCTGTTTACTGTTTCTAAATTGCCGAAACAGTTTGATCCGGAAACACTGAATCAGGTGAACGGATGGGTAGGCGGCAGTAATGACACTGCCCCGGCACTTACTTCACCATTGAATGCCAATGGTAACGGACGTGTATATCCTATGAACCGGAACTTTGTATTTGGAATTGATGTCACATTTTAATTAGAGAGGAACTATTATGAAAAAGAAGATAATTATTCTAACTGCTTTTATGGGACTGATGCTGTCTGCTTGTTCCGACTTTCTGGACCGGAAACCATTGACGCAGCCAGATAACACTACCTTCCTGTCAGGACGGGAACAGGTAGAGAACTATATCAATGCTTTATACCCGGCATTGCCCGCTCCGGCACAGTATGGAATGGGTGTCAGGGGAGAAGAGGTGAACAGCGACAATATTCTGGCGGAAAAGTATGATATGCGCCTGAATGGTGAAAATAATTTGTTCAGCGGCTCGTCCGACTGGAAGAAGGGGTATGAGAACCTGCGTGATGTCAACTATTTCTTCTACTATTATTGTGTTCCTGAAATAGAGGAAACAGCCGAGATACAATCTTTGCGAGGAGAAGCTTATTTCTTACGGGCTTACTGGCACTTTTATTTGCTAACCCGCTTTGGGGATATACCTATTATGGATGATTTTTGGGATGGGAATGCCACAGTTGCCGGTTTACAAATTCCGGCTACTAAGCGTTCGGATGTGGCACGGTTCATTCTGAGCGATCTGAAGGCTGCTATAGGCGAGCTTCCCGAAACTCGGGCAAGTCTGTTTTCCCGTAGTAAATATCAAGGATTGCGTATTAACAAGGAGGCGGCTATTATTCTCGCTATGCGGGTAGCGCTTTACGAAGGTTCATGGGAAAAATATCACAAAGGAACAGAGTTCGCCAAAGAGGATAATTCCGCAGAATTTTATCAGGAAGTATTGAACTGGGGTGATCAGCAACTTTTCCCTGCCGGTCTGACCTTGAATACAAAGGATTCTGATAAGGAAGCTATCAGTGCGGAAGACGCTTTTGCACATTTGTTTAATAAGAAAGATCTCTCTGGGATTCAAGAGGCTGTTTTCTGGAAAAAGTACTCTTTGAATGATGGTATCTTCAATGCTTTGGGAGGCTTACTTTCCAGTGGTGTGGTCAATACCGACGGCCCGGCAGGATTATCAAAATCTTTGGTTGATAATTATTTGTATACCGATGGTACTTTTATTGATCCTGCTGAACTGAAATTTAAGGATTTCAATCAAATGTTTAAAGATCGGGATGCGCGGCTTCTTGCTACAGTGATGCATACAGGCTGTAAATATCGCTCGAATGCAGGAGCTACTGCTTCTAAGCCAATGAACGTCAGAGCTTATGATCCTACAGGTACTAAGGAAGAAATAAAACTGAAGAATGATGATATCGTATCTCCGAGTTTGAATGGCAACGGGAACAGTAAAAACGTTACAGGATTTCATATTCGGATGGGCATCGATACAACTTATGTAGACGGTAACAGTGAAACAGCCATTATTATGTTCCGCTATGCGGAAGGATTGCTCTGCTATGCGGAAGCAGCAGCAGAACTCAATAAATATGATGATAATGTAGCCGCAAAAACGATAAAAGCGTTGCGTGAAAGAGCAGGTGTGAAATATATTACTCCGACAACCGATCCCAATTTCCCATTTACGGGAATTAGTCCTGTTATTCAGGAGATTCGCCGTGAACGACGTTCGGAACTGGCTCTTCAAGGGTTCCGTCTGGATGATTTGATGCGTTGGGCAGGTGCCGGAACTCTGAAAGGAATAGATGGCCGCGGCAGAGGTGCCTATCTGGGTAAAGAGGGGATTCTGTACCGGAGTTTTTCACCCGAGGGACAAGAGTCACTAAAGCTCGTATTGAAGGATAATGAGGGTTGGATGGACCCATTGCAGCAATACTTGCCTAATGGATACCTTTTCGATCTGAAACGGGACTATTTATTGCCGATTCCACAGGATGAACTACAATTAAATCGCCAGTTACGTCAAAATCCGGGTTGGGAGAATGTAAGTGAATAAATACCTCATTTTATAAACTATACTATTATGATAAAAAGAATATTATATACATTTTTACCCGTTTGCCTGCTTGCAACAGGATTTGCAGGTTGTGATGACGATGCGGTAGAACCATTGCCGGAGACTGTACCGTTGATTATAGAAGCAAGTGGAAAAAGCTTTGTGATGGGAGAAGAACTGACTCTTACCGTCAAAGTTAATGATGAAAAGAATCCGCAATTGACGACTAATGAAGATTTTGATGTGTATCTGACCGCTAAAGACGGGGAAATGGATGTATCGAAAATCGCATTTAAAGATTTTCCTTCGATGGTTACGGTCCCCAAAGGGGTGAGTAGCTTCGATATTAAATTGCCGATTGTGGAAAGTGGTCTTGAACCGAAACAGAAATTAACTGTGAACGTGACTGCCTTCGTGCGTGGCTATGCCATGACTAATCCTACTCAAACGGTGGTGGTCTCCGACCACTATTATACAGTAGTGTCACTGAAGAACAATTCGGATAATATAATTAATGAAGGTGATGAGTTTACTATTCAGGTGCAGACTCCTGTTCCGGTGAAAGACGATATGGATATTAACATCACTATTCCTGATGATCAAAAGAGTCTCTATGAAACGTTGCCTCCTGTTACATTGACAGTAAACGCAGGTGAAACTTTGGCAGAGGCAAAAGTGAAGACGAAACATAACCTCAGTCCTACACAGCACGAAACGTTGGTACTGAATTTTACAACTATTTCTGTTATGTATCCGCTGGATAATGATAAAATGGAAATCATCATGAAAGACCTCGAAGCAGGAAAGGGTAGTAAACTTCTTGACGAACGCTGGGTATATGATCATCCGGGGATCCCGTTTGCTTCCAGTGGAAGGCAGACGGCTGTGGTTGAGCAATATGGCGATGCTGTTTTAATGAAGGAGTTGGATGCGCATCCTAATGCGGACTTGGCTGCAGCAGGCTGGAAATTCTATAATGCGTGGGAATTCCATAGTGTGGGAAATTCGGGCGACATGTGGAACAATGGCAACTCTTTTGGTAATAAAGTACCTCTGTTCCTGGCGGCACGTAATACCGTGATCGTTCAGAACCATGCTGCTTGTATAAACGAACAGTTCTCAAAGATTACGGACGACGGCTATCTGCGAATGATAGAAATGAAAGTACCGTCAAATGCTACGGCTCCTGCATCAGGGCAAAGAGATTATGGTACAGCAGCTTTCTATGGTTGTGGAACGGGTTCTCCGTGGAAGTCCAACAGTCAGTTGATATCAGAAGGTTGCAGAATGGAAATCCGTGCCCGTCTTCGTGGGCAGAAGAATGGCTTTAATATGGGTATCTGGCTGGTTTCTGATGAATCTGCCGGTCAGAAATCTTATTCGGAAATAGATATTCTTGAAAATCCTGTCGGTCCTGTAACCGGAGACAGAGCACATCAGACATTCCATACCGGTCCTACTACAACTGATAATAAAACCAAAACTGCTAATAATACAATCAATATGACTGAATGGAATATTTATTGGGTAGAGTGGCGTTCGGATACGGAAGTTGCAATAGGTATCAACGGAGAAGAAACCGTAACCTTGAAGAAGAGCGAATGTACCGAAGAGGAGTGGACCTTTACGAATGCAAAGAATGAGAAGGGACTTAAGTTCATCCTCACTATGGGTGCACCTAATAAATGGGGACTTGGCGGTGGAACAGAAACAGGCGGAGTATGGTCTCCTGATGCCGGCTGGGATTCCGGATTCGCAAGTTACAATAATTATGAGCGAGATAAGGAAAACGACGCTATCCCTCGTCTGGAGATTGATTGGGTTCGTACATACATCAATAAAGCTACGGTAGCAGATTATGAACTGGGTAAAGCTAAAAATGGTACTAAGTTCTATTAATCAATAATCCGTATTATCAATCATCCGGGGAATCCCGCAAGTATTCTCCGGATGATTTCTTTTAAATCAATGAATAAATAAAATGAAGTATACTTATATAATTCCTGTCACCGGATTGGCTGCTGCAGCTTGTAGTTGTACTTCGGGAAAAAAAGAGTCGGGCCGAACAAAAGCCACTGAACATCGTCTATATCATGACCGATGATCATACAGCACAAATGATGAGTTGCTATGATACCCGATATATGGAAACTCCCAATCTTGACCGCATAGCGGAAGAAGGAGTACTCTTTACCAACAGCTTTGTGGCTAATTCTCTGAGCGGACCCAGCCGTGCCTGCATGATAACGGGCAAGCACAGTTGTGCCAACAAATTCTATGATAACACCACTTGTGTATTCGATAGTGCTCAACAGACATTCCCCAAATTGTTGCAAAAAGCCGGATATCAGACCGCATTGGTAGGCAAATGGCATCTTGAAAGCCTTCCTTCCGGATTTAACTACTGGGAAATAATTCCCGGTCAGGGCGATTACTACAATCCGGATTTCATTACACAGAACAACGACACCATCCGGAAGCACGGATATATCACAAATCTGATTACCGATGATGCCATTGACTGGATGGAACACAAACGTGATCTTGATAAACCTTTTTGCCTGTTGATTCATCACAAAGCGATTCATCGCAACTGGTTGGCAGATACGTGTAATCTGGCTTTGTATGAAGATAAGACCTTCCCGTTACCGGATAATTTCTTCGACGATTATGAGGGACGTCCGGCTGCCGCCTCACAGGAAATGAGCATTGCCAAAGATATGGATATGATCTACGATCTTAAAATGCTGCGTCCTGATAAAGACTCCCGCCTGAAAGCCTTGTATGAAAAGTATATCGGACGGATGGACAAAGCACAGCGTGCCGCATGGGATAAGTTTTATGATCCGATCATAGCCGATTTCTACCGGCAGAACCTGCAGGGGAAAGAACTTGCCAACTGGAAATTCCAGCGTTATATGCGCGACTATATGAAGACGGTGAAATCATTGGATGACAATGTCGGTAGAGTATTCGACTATCTGAAAAAGAAGGGATTACTGGACAATACACTAGTAGTTTATACTTCCGATCAAGGCTTCTACATGGGTGAGCATGGTTGGTTTGACAAACGTTTCATGTACGAAGAGTCCATGCGTACTCCTCTTATCATGCGCCTGCCGAAAGGCTTTGACCGCAGGGGAAAGATCACGGAAATGGTGCAGAACATCGACTATGCCCCTACCTTCCTCGAACTTGCCGGAGCTCCTGTGCCCGAAGACATCCACGGAGTGTCACTTGTTCCGTTGCTGAAAGGCGAACATCCTCAGGACTGGCGGACAGCCTTATATTATCATTTCTATGAATATCCTGCCGAACACATGGTGAAACGCCATTACGGCATACGTACCGAACGCTATAAACTGATTCATTTTTATAATAACATCAACTGGTGGGAACTTTACGACCTGCAGGCTGATCCTACGGAGATGCACAACCTTTACGGTCAACCCGAATATGAATCCATCGCCGAAGAACTGAAAGTAGAAATGGAAAAACTGCAGGAACAGTATAATGATCCGGTCCGTTTCTCCCCTGAGAGAGACAAGGAATAATAATAAAACTGACTATCATGACGAAATACATCTTAATCATTCTCATGCTACTGGCACCTATAGCGGGGGCAAGCGCTGATAACTTAACACCATCCCCTATTTCAATAGTTCCTTGTCCGGTACGTGTAGTACCGGGCAAGGGTAACTTTACCTTTTCCGACAAGACAGTCTTTTCCGTAGAAAACCATGAACAGGCGGTTATCGCCCGTAACTTTATAGACTTATTTAAAAAAAGCTCAGGGATAATTCCTCAGTTGACAATGGGTAGCAGTGAGAAGAGTCATGTTCGTTTTACGACTGACTCTTCTCTAAAAAGTGAAGCATACCTGCTGGAAGTTACCCCGCAGCAGATTTTGGTGAAAGCTTCCGATACGAAAGGATTTTTCTACGCATTGCAGACGATCCGTTTACTGCTGCCACCTGCTATCGAAGGCAATCAACGGGCAAAGTGCCTTGACTGGAATATTCCCACAGTGACTATTCAGGATGAACCACGCTTTGGTTATCGGGCACTGATGTTGGATGTCGCCCGATTCTTTATTCCTAAAGAGAACGTTTTGCGTATCATCGATTGTATGGCGATGCTCAAAATCAATACTCTCCATTTTCATCTGACGGATGACAACGGCTGGAGGCTGGAAATCAAGAAATATCCCCGTCTGACGGAAACAGGAGCCTGGCGGGTCAACCGTATGGATGTTCCTTTCTATTTCCGGCGCAATCCGGAACCGGGAGAACCTACGCCTATCGGAGGATTCTATACACAGGAGGATGTAAAGGAGATGGTGGCTTACGCTGCCGAACGGCAGATAGAAATTATTCCCGAGATTGATATGCCTGCCCATAGTAATGCTGCATTGGCTGCTTATCCGGAATTGACCTGTCCGATAGTAAAGAGTTATATCGGGGTGATCCCGGGTTTGGGTGGAGGCAATTCAGGAGTGATCTACTGTGCGGGAAAAGATAGTGCCTTTACTTTTTTGCAGAATGTTCTGGATGAAGTGATGGCTTTGTTTCCTTCCCGCTATATCCATCTGGGAGGTGATGAAGCGCAAAAAGGATATTGGGAAAAGTGCCCGCTTTGTCAGGCACGGATGAAAAATGAACATCTGGACAATGAAGAAGACTTGCAAGGTTACTTTATGAAACGGATGAGTGACTACGTGTGCAGCAAAGGACGAAAAGTGATTGGCTGGGACGAACTGACCAACAGTAGTTTCCTGCCCGAAGGCGTTATCATCCAGGGATGGAGAGGACTGGGAACGGCTGCTCTGAAAGCAGCGGAGCAAGGGCATCCGTTCATCATGACACCCGCACGTATCATGTATCTGATTCGTTATCAGGGACCGCAATGGTTTGAACCTCAAACCTACTTTGGTAATAATACGTTGAAGGATATTTATGATTATGAACCGGTGCAGGCAGACTGGAAGCCGGAGTACGCTTCTTTACTCATGGGCGTACAGGCATCCATGTGGACAGAGTTCTGCAATAAACCTGAAGACGTGGATTATTTAGTATTTCCCCGTCTGGCTGCATTGGCGGAGATAGCATGGACACAGCCGGAGAAAAAGGATTGGACTTCATTTCTGAAAGCAATGGATATTTATAATGAACATCTGACGGCAAAAGGAATTGTCTATGCCCGTTCGATGTATAATATTCAGCACACGGTGACTCCCGAAGATGGAGCACTGAAAGTGAAACTGGAATGTATCCGGCCGGATGCAGAAATACATTATACGACAGATGGCAGTGAACCTATAGCTACTTCACCTCTTTATAAAGAAAAATTGGCCGTAAAAGAGACATTGAATCTTAAAAGTGCTACTTTTGTGAAAGGCAGACAAATGGGAAAGACACTGACGCTTCCTGTTCGTTGGAATCTGGCAACCGCCAAACCTGTGTCGGGATGTAATCCGAATGAGAAACTTCTGACTAACGGGATACGTGGAAGCCTGAAGTATTCGGACTTTGAATGGTGTTCTTGGACGAATAATGATTCTATCTCTTTTACTATAGATATGGAGAAGATGGAGAAGGTGAATACCTTCACTATTGGTTGCATAACCAGTTATGGTATGGCTGTACATAAACCGCGCTTGATAGAGATTGCGGTATCCGGTGATAATAAAACTTTCGATAAGGCAGGAGAACGGACCTTTACTCCGGAAGAGATTTTCCGTGAAGGTAATTATATTGAGGATATATCGATAAGTTTGGGAGGCGTTGAAACCCGCTATATAAGGGTAACGGCAAAAGGGATAGGAAAATGTCCTGATAACCATGTCCGTCCCGGGCAGGAGGCAAGAGTGCATTTTGATGAAGTGATGATAGAATGATAAAAATGAATAATTTGTTGAAACCATTTTTCTTAATGATGCTGGCGGCGCCCGCTATCATTTCCACTACGGCACAACAGCAACAGCCTGAATGGCAGAGCCAGTATGCCGTAGGATTGAACAAGCTCGATCCTCATACTTATGTATGGCCTTATGCAGATGCTTCGGAGGTGGAGAAAGGCACATTCGAGCAGTCACCTTATTATATGAGTCTGAACGGGCAGTGGAAGTTCCATTGGGTGAAGAATCCGGACACTCGTCCAAAAGATTTTTATAAGCCGTCGTACTATACAGGTGGATGGGCAGATATAAAGGTGCCGGGAAACTGGGAACGTCAGGGATATGGTACGGCTATTTATGTGAATGAGACGTACGAGTTTGATGATAAGATGTTTAATTTCAAAAAGAATCCTCCTTTGGTACCTTACAAAGAGAACGAGGTCGGTTCTTATCGGCGGACTTTTAAAGTGCCTGCCGGATGGGAAGGACGTCGTGTGGTACTCTGCTGTGAAGGAGTGATATCGTTTTATTATGTATGGGTAAACGGTGAGTTTCTCGGATACAATCAAGGTTCCAAGACTGCTGCCGAATGGGATATCACGGACAAGCTCACCGACGGAGAAAATACGATTGCGCTTGAAGTATATCGCTGGAGTTCGGGAGCATATTTGGAATGTCAGGATATGTGGCGATTGAGTGGTATTGAACGGGATGTGTATCTTTACAGCACTCCCGAACAATATATTGCCGATTACAAGGTGACTTCCCTTCTCGAAAAAGAACATTACAAAGAGGGTATCTTCGAACTGGAGGTGGCAGTCGGAGGAACGGCTTCGGGAACGTCCTCCATTGCTTATACATTGAAAGATGCTTCGGACAAGACAGTGCTGGAAGGAAGCCGGAAGCTGGAATCACATGGATCGGGCAATCTGATCGTATTCGATGAACAGCGCCTTCCTGATGTGAGAAGATGGAATGCGGAGCATCCCGAACTTTATACCTTGTTGTTGGAGTTGAAAGATGCCGGAGGAAAGGTTACGGAAATAACCGGAACAAAAGTCGGGTTCAGAACTTCTGAGATAAAGAACGGACGTTTCTGTATAAACGGTGTGCCTGTATTGGTGAAAGGTGTTAACCGGCACGAACATTCGCAACTCGGACGTACAGTAAGCAAAGAACTGATGGAACAGGATATCAGGTTAATGAAACAGCATAACATCAATACGGTACGCAACTCGCATTATCCGGCACATCCCTACTGGTATCAGCTTTGCGACCGTTACGGACTTTATGTGATTGATGAGGCTAATATTGAATCGCACGGTATGGGTTATGGTCCTGCCTCTCTTGCAAAGGACAGTACGTGGCTTCCTGCCCATATAGACCGTACACGCCGTATGTATGAACGTTCGAAGAATCATCCCTCTGTTGTCATCTGGTCGCTCGGTAATGAAGCCGGCAACGGAATCAATTTCGAACGTACGTATGACTGGCTGAAATCGGTGGAGAAAAACCGTCCGGTACAATACGAACGTGCGGAAGAAAACTATAATACCGATATCTATTGCCGGATGTATCGCAGTGTGGATGTGATCAGAAATTATGTGGCACGCAAGGATATTTATCGTCCTTTCATTCTTTGCGAGTATTTGCATGCAATGGGCAATAGCTGCGGCGGAATGAAAGAATACTGGGAGGTCTTCGAAAATGAGCCGATGGCACAAGGAGGTTGTATCTGGGACTGGGTAGATCAGTCGTTCCGTGAAGTAGACAAGGATGGTAAATGGTATTGGACATACGGAGGAGATTACGGGCCGAAAGATGTGCCCAGCTTTGGAAACTTCTGTTGCAATGGGTTGGTAAATGCTGTCCGGGAACCTCATCCGCATTTGCTGGAAGTAAAGAAGATCTATCAGAATATAAAGAGCACACTGATTGATAAAAAGAATCTGACGGTTCGTGTGAAGAACTGGTTCGACTTCTCTGATTTGAATGAATATATCCTGCATTGGAAGGTGACGGGAGATGATGGTACTGTTTTGGCAGAAGGCAACAAGGAGGTGGCATGTGAGCCGCATGCAACGGTGGAGCTTACTTTAGGGGCGGTGCAGCTTCCCAAGACTATCCGTGAAGCTTATCTTGATTTGGGCTGGACACGTAAAAAGTCCACTCCTTTAGTGGACACCGCTTGGGAAATTGCTTATGACCAGTTTGTGCTTCCTGCATCCGGAAAAGTATGGAATGGAAAACCTTCTGAAGCCGGAAAAACGACATTTGAAGTCGATGAAAACACAGGCGCTTTGAAGTCTCTTTGTCTGGACGGAGAAGAGTTGTTGGCTAGTCCGGTCACTATAAGCCTGTTCCGTCCGGCAACGGATAATGATAATCGGGACAGAATGGGTGCAAAACTATGGAGAAAAGCCGGATTGCATACATTGACCCAAAAGGTGGTTTCTCTGAAAGAAAGTAAGACATCCGCTACCGCACAGGTAAATATATTGAATGTGACTGGGAAGAAAGTAGGAGATGCCACATTGGAATATACGCTGAATCACAATGGATCTTTGAAAGTACAGACTACTTTTCAGCCGGACACGACATGGGTGAAATCAATAGCACGACTGGGATTAACGTTTGAAATGAACGATACCTATGGAAATGTGACTTATCTGGGACGTGGTGAACACGAAACATACATTGACAGAAACCAGTCTGGTAAAATAGGTATCTATACTACAACGCCCGAAAAGATGTTCCATTATTATGTTATCCCCCAGTCGACGGGAAACCGCACCGATGTACGTTGGGTGAAGCTGGCAGACGACAGCGGAAAAGGCTGCTGGATAGAGTCTGATTCTCCATTCCAGTTTAGTGCTCTCCCTTTCTCTGATTTATTATTGGAGAAGGCACTTCATATCAATGACTTGGAACGTAATGGCAGGATTACCGTACATTTGGATGCTAAGCAGGCAGGTGTAGGTACTGCTACATGCGGACCGGGGGTGTTGCCGCCGTATCTGGTTCCGTTGGGAAAGCAAACATTTACTTTCACCATTTATCCCGTGAAGTAAGGAAGAGTGATGAAAACTTAAATTTATAAATGCGATGAATAAATTATCTGAGAAAAACACAACCCGTTTGGCATCGTTGGATATCCTTCGTGGCTTTGACCTGTTTCTTCTTGTCTTCTTTCAGCCGGTGTTTGCGGCGTTGGTACGACAGTTGAACTTGCCGTTTCTCAATGATATCCTTTATCAGTTTGATCATGAAGTGTGGGAGGGATTCCGTTTTTGGGATCTTGTGATGCCGTTGTTCCTCTTTATGACAGGCGCTTCGATGCCGTTTTCACTGTCAAAGTACGTCGGTATGTCCGGCAGTTACTGGCTCGTCTATCGGAGGATTCTGAGGCGGGTGTTTCTGCTGTTTATTTTCGGAATGATTGTTCAGGGAAATCTGCTTGGACTGGACAGCAGTCATATTTATCTCTATTCAAATACTTTGCAGTCTATTGCTGTCGGCTATCTCATTGCGGCAGTCATTCAGTTACATTTTTCATTCAGGTGGCAGATAGGAATCACTTTATTGTTGCTTTTCATATACTGGATTCCCATGACATTTTTGGGTGACTTCACACCGGCTGGAAACTTTGCCGAACAGGTGGACAGATGTGTCTTAGGTCGTTTCAGAGATGGTGTTTTCTGGAATGAAGACGGAACGTGGAGCTTTTCACCTTATTACAATTACACATGGATATGGAGCAGTCTGACATTCGGAGTGACTGTCATGCTCGGAGCTTTTGCCGGAAAGATTATGAAAGAAGGGAAAGCGAACCGTAAAAAGGTGGTACAGACTCTGTCGGTCATTGGTGTGCTTTTAGTAGGGCTGGCGATGCTTTGGAGTTTGCAGATGCCCATCATTAAGCGTTTGTGGACAGGTAGTATGACATTACTATCCGGTGGTTATTGCTTTCTGTTGATGGCATTATTTTATTATTGGATTGACTATAAAGGACACAGCCGCGGGTTGAACTGGCTGAAAGTGTATGGTATGAATTCCATCACGGCTTATCTGTTGGGCGAAGTGGTGAACTTCCGTTGCATTGCTGATTCGGTCAGTTACGGGTTGAAACAATACATCGGAGATTATTATCCCGTATGGCTTACTTTTGCTAATTATCTTATTCTTTTCTTCCTGTTGAGAATGATGTATAAACGTGGCTTGTTTTTAAAAGTTTAGTGGAGCGGTAATCTCTCCTCTCTTAAAATAAAAAGAGCCATTTTAATCCCGAAAAGCAGGAGATAAAATGGCTCTTTCTTTATGTTGGAATCTCTTTATTTCATGACTTCTTCCGCTCTATCCAGCGCTATCTTGAAGTTCGGGCAGATATTTTCTTTTCCCAGCAATTCATAGAATCCGGATTTCTCCAGTACCTTATATACTTTCTCATTGACTCCGGAAAGAATGACGGTAATCTTTTCTTTCTGCGACATTTCGCAAAGTGTAGTTAGATTATGAATACCTGTGGAGTCGATGAACGGAACTTTACGCATACGGATGATGCGTACATTCGGACGGTCTCCCAGCTGCGCCATCGTTTCTTCGAACTTTGTAGCGATACCGAAGAAGTAAGGGCCGTTGATCTCATATACTTCCACTCCTTTAGGGATCATGATGTTTTCTTCGTTGACGGCGATATCCGATTCTTTATTCGGGTCGATCTCATCCGTAATGACGGAGATTTCAGTAGTTTCCATGACACGTTTCATGAAGAGTACGCAGGCGATGATCAGTCCTACTTCGATGGCAACTGTCAAGTCGAAGATAACAGTGAGGAAGAAAGTAATCAGCAGTACGGTGACATCGGATTTCGGATTCTTCAGTAAAGCCTTGAAGACGCGCCAGCCGCTCATATTATAAGATACGATGACCAGTACTCCGGCAAGGCAAGCCATCGGAATATACTGTGCCAGCGGCATCAGGAAAAGAAGAATCAGAAGAAGGACAATCGCATGGATAATACCTGCAATCGGCGTCTTACCTCCATTGTTGATATTCGTCATCGTACGGGCAATAGCTCCGGTAGCGGGGATACCTCCGAACAATGGCGCTACGATATTTGCCGCACCCTGTGCGATTAGTTCCGTGTTGGAATCATGACGGTCGCCTATCACACCATCGGCTACGGTGGCAGACAAGAGTGATTCAATAGCTCCCAGCACTGCAATAGTGATAGCTACCGGAAACAGATTTTTGATAGCTTCCCAATCCAAAGCCGGTACAACGGCATCCGGCAATTCTGACTTAATGGTGAAACGGTCGCCGATGGTCGGAATGCAATCTATTCCGCCATAAGTCTTCATCAGATAGACGGCCACTGTCACTACAATAATAGCAATCAGCGAACCGGGAATTTTTTTAGAAAACCGGGGAGTGATTGCAATGATAATGATGCTGACAATACTTACAATGGTATTCCACCAATTCACGGTATCGAAATGACGGAAATAAATCATCCATTTCCCGACAAAGTCCCCCGGTACTTTTTCACCTCCGAAAGACAGGCCGAAGATATCGGCAATCTGCGTAGTAAAAATGGTAACGGCAATACCGCTAGTGAAACCGACGATAATGGGATACGGAATAAACTTGATAACGGCTCCGAGCTTGAACACTCCTAATAATATAAGGAGAACACCTGCCATGAGCGTCGCCACAATCAGTCCGGCTTCGCCATATTGCTGGATGATGCCGTAAATGATCACAATGAAAGCTCCTGTCGGTCCGCCGATCTGGACTTTGCTTCCTCCCAGCAGAGAGATGATGAATCCGGCAATAATAGCAGTGATAATACCTTTCTCGGGCGATACTCCCGAAGCAATACCGAAGGCGATGGCCAGTGGAAGTGCTACGATGCCGACAATGACGCCTGCCATCAGGTCCGCCATAAACGTTTCTTTCGAATAATTCTTTAGACAAGAAACCAGTTTGGGTTTAAATTCAAATAGCTTCATTTTTAGATGTTATTATACGTGTACTCTGTACTTTTTTGCAAAGTAGAGGTTGCAAAATTATATAAAATAATCGAAATAAGTATGTTTTTGAACATACTATTTGTCTGTTGATAGATTTCATCAATGAACTGATAGTTTTTATTCATAAAGAAAAGTCGGTTTATTACGAACAATTCGCTTATATTTGCGTTATAAATAGTACGACAAGTTACGTTTGGTAATAACCAATTTTAAAATAGATTAGAATTATGACTAAAAGCATTAAAGGAACCCAGACAGAGAAGAATCTGCTGACTTCATTTGCAGGAGAATCACAGGCAAGAATGCGTTACACTTATTTTGCAAGTGTTGCAAAGAAAGAAGGTTACGAACAAATTTCAGCAATCTTCACAGAAACAGCTGATCAGGAAAAGGAACACGCTAAACGTATGTTCAAGTTCCTGGAAGGTGGTATGGTAGAAATTACTGCCAGCTATCCGGCCGGTGTGATCGGTAAT
>ERZ859967.133-NODE-133-length-39129-cov-4.344961_pt1 | contig 39129 bp, 43 predicted proteins | sample MGYA00510115_ERZ859967 | MGnify/ENA primary metagenome ERZ859967 (study PRJEB30046, sample SAMN00715171) | human gut metagenome | study: EMG produced TPA metagenomics assembly of the A metagenome-wide association study of gut microbiota in type 2...
TGCGGAATCACCGGAACCACGGGGCTGTTGTCATGCTGTGCGGCCTTGCGGCCTGCCGCCGGAGCGACTAAGTAGTGTAGCGACCTTACTTGTTGACCTGGCTCTTCTTGTCCTCCAGGTACTTGTCCGCCTGGATCGCGGCAGCGGTAAAGCTGTTGTTCTGCCACCAGGCCACCAGCGCGGCCACGGTGGTGATGCCAGCGGTGACCAGCTGCTCCACGGTGGCGCTCTCGATGGGCAGCACGGGCTTGCCGCAGGCGCTGAGGATCTGGTTGGTCAGGGCCAGCAGCAGGCAGGCGGTGCGGGCGATGGTACCGGCGGAGATCTTGTTGTTCAGGTTATTCATGGTTTGTCCTTTCTCCCGGCGTTGCCGGGCTTGTGTGGGTGTATCAGTCACGGATGGGCAGGGCCTTGGCGCGGTTGTACAGCTCGGTGCCCGTGCCATTGCCGCCCAGGGCGTGATAGCTTTTGTAGAGATACTCCAAGTTTTTCAGGCCTGCGGTGTCGATGCCGCCCTGCTGGATGTAGTGGGTGCAGGACTGGTAGAGCCGGTCGTGCATGATGGCCAGAAGGCCGTCCTTGATGGTCCGGTACTCGGTGACCTTTTTGATCAGGTAGCCCCAGCCGATGCCCAGCAGCCAGATGGCTCCCTCCATCCAGTGGGCAGAGATGTAGGCAAAAACTTGCTGCATTGGTCTCACCCCCTGACCTGCCCCAGCCCGGCCCGCTGGATGATGCCCGCGTAGTCCTTGTAGGCCACGCTGAGGTCTACTCCGGTGCTCACACCGGGCACGGTGCCCGCGCTGGTGTACTGCCACATACCAAAGGGCCAGCCCGGTTCAGGTTTTTCCTTGCGGTATGCAGCCAGCCACACATCATAGGGCTTGAGGGCCGCGCCGGTCATGTACAAATTGGTCTGCGCAAAATACAAGCCGGTGTACAGCATGGCGTACACGCCCCAGCTCTCCACCGCGCTTAGGCAGCGGGCCACGATGTCGCTCAGGGCTGCCTTGCTCAGGGCTGCCTGCAGCTTGTCCTCGATGTCCACGGCCACCGGCAGACCCAGCGTTTTGCCGGTCAGAGCGCTTTTCAGCAAGGCCAGTTCCTTATCCGCCTCCGCCTTGTTGACGGCCTTAAAGTAGCCATACACACCCACCGGGATGCCCAGCCGTGTGCACTCGGCGTAGTTGCGGGCAAACTGCGGGTCAATGTAAGGCTTGCTTGCCTTGCCGTCGGCGCTGTTGCCCATGGCGCGGATCATGACGCCGCCGATCTGGCCGGACGCCTTGACCTTTGCCCAGTCAATGCTGCCCTGCCAGCGGGAAACATCCATGATGGTTTTACTCATCGGCGGTTTCCTCCACGATCTCTTCAAAGCCGCTCTTGATAAGCAGCGCCTTGACCTTCGCCTTCAGCAGGCGGGGGCAGCGCTCATACAGCGCCTTTGCCTCCTCGGTGGTCTCGCAGCTCATGATCTCCTGTGCCCATAACATCGCCATCATAAATACCAACCTTTCTAATTTTTGTGTGATTTTATGCATAAACAGTCTCGCTCATTTCAAGCAGACACTGTTTCAGCATCTCGTTTTCTTTTGCAGCGCCGCCACCGTCTCCGGCAGCTTCTCCCGCTCTTCGGCCTTTTTGCGCTCGGCTTCCTTCGCGGCCAGCTCTTCGGCGGTCGGCGGGGGCGGTACCGTGCCCGCCTCGTACACCATGTAGGTGCCGTCTGCCAGTGCAACGCCCCAGTAGTGCTGGCCGGGCTGTGCGGCATCGTTGTGCTCGCTCACGGCCTGCGCAATGGCGGTGTAATCGGCTTTTGCCGCCGGAGCGGTGTAACCGGGCTTGATTTTAGTGTCCATACAGTGCCTCCTTATCCAATCACATTGCCGCTCTCGTCCACAAGCACCTCTTGCGGCAGCACCAAAATTGGGCGGTAGCTGTAACTGGACTTTGCGCTGTTACCCTTTAACGCCCCGTCTGCGGTAACATACGCCGCCTTACTCGGAGTCCATCCACCGCTCGTAGGCGTCCGGGTCCAGTAAGGCCGGGACCATTTTCTTCTGGCTGTTGCCTCGGTACGAAAGTAGCTCAGCGCCGCACCCTCTTTATATGTGTTGGTCAGGGCTCCATTCAGTTCCGTGATACTGGGCAGAAAGACCTTTGTTGCCAGGCCATCCGCCCCCTCTCTCCGGTCCTCCTCCATAGGAAAACTTTCGGTGCCCATATAAGGGATTCGCACCTTCTTGATCAGCGGCTTGATATCCGCTTTGATCATCCTGAAAAACGTGTCTTCCAGGTATATTTGTGAATCGGAATTCGCGTACCCGGTACCGCTGGATTTATAAGATCCCGTGAACCTTGTGGAGTTGCACAGCAGCCACGTTCCAAAGCAGCTTGCGTCGTACATATCGCCCGGTAGACCCTGATGCACAATGATCCATTCTGTACGGATGTTATCTACGTCAAAAAACACCTTTTTGCCAACCGGTTTATTTCCCAAGGGCGTGCCGCTCTGGTAGACGAGCCGGGCTTGACCATTTATGTCGACGTACACCTTTTGCACCTGCCGGGCCTGACCGCCCACGCCCACATAAAGTTTGGACATTTTGTGTGCCGTGCTACCGGCACCGAGATAGATGCTCATGCGCCCACCTCCTTATGCGTACACCAGCAGGACAGTGCCTGTGTCGAGGGCGCTGCCCACGCCGGGGTCGGTGGTCTGCGCCTTGACCGTAAAGCCGTTGACGCTGGTCACGCTCAGGGTGCCGTCATTTGTCACGCCGAGGCCAGCGCCAACTTTTACGGAGCCTAGCTGGTCAGCCGTGGCAGGCGTGCCGAACTTTTGGTCGGCCTCTTCCTGGTTGTACACCTCCGTCTTTGCGTAGGTCTCATTCTTGCCGTAGGCTCCCACATCCTCCGCCGTCAGGGCTGTGTCCTTTCCGGTTCCTCCGTGTTCCACGCCCAGCACGCCGGTCATCACATCCAGTGCCGTGGTGTCCTTGGTCTGCAGCGTCCGTGTGCTGCCGTCGCCCATGGTCAGGGTCATCACCTGCCCGTTCAGCTCGATGCGCTCCACATAGTCCGCACTGCCCGCTTCCAGCGCACCCACGTCCGCCGCCGTCAGGGTCACCACGCCGCCCTGGCCGTTCACGCTCTTCACCGGCCCGTCCGCCGGTGCCGTTTTCTCCGCCCGATCGGCTGCCGCCTCGGCCCGGGCTGCGCCGCTTTCTGCCGCTTTCTGTGCCGCCCCGGCCTGTCCGGCCGCCGTCACCGCTTCTGTCCGTGCTGCCTCGGCTCTCTTCGCATCCTTCGCGGCCGCACCTGCGCTGTTCCGCGCTTCCTGCGCGCTGGTCGCCGCACTGTTCGAGTACGCCAGCACCCGCGCCACAAAGGTCTCGTACTGCGTCGGGCTGATCTCCGCGTCGCCGTCGGTGGCAAGCGTCTCGTAGCAGTCGTATTTTGCCGGCCGTGTCAGCGCCCGGAATCCGTCCTCGCCCAGGGCCAGCAGCATCCAGCTGCCGCAGCTCGACGCGGTAAACTCCTTGCCCACCGCACAGCTGTGCGCTTCGTCCAGCAAAATGGGGGCAGGCAGGGTGCCGTCCTGCCGCTGGATGTGCAGCGTCACGCTCTTGCCCTGCCAGCTCTCCGGCAGGGTAAATTCCAGCCGCTCTACGTTCGCGCTGCTCTGCCCGCCCAGGTGCAGCACCTTCATCTCCGGGGCAAACTCCACCCCACCGAATCGCTTTTCCACGATCCTTACCTGCATGGTCTTTTCCTCCTTCCGTTTTTTTTCCAGTCTACCGTCCCGCTGCCCCGCAAAAAACCGTGTACTTTTATAAAAGCACCCCGGCAGGTCTTGCCCGCCGGGGTGCTTTCTATTGGTGACAAAGCGTCACCGGATGGCTGCCACTTGGTTGGCACTTGGTTGGCATCTGGTCGTCACCGCAGCAGTGCATACGGGTCCTCTTCCGGTTCCGCCTGTGTTGCCTTCTCCGCCGCTTTTTCCCACTGCGCAAAGGTCTTTTCCGTGTACAGGGCGTTTCCGTCCGTGTCGGTCAGGGCCAGCAGCACGTCGGCCAGCTGCTGCTTGTCCGCATCGCTGCCCGCCAGATACTCCGGCTTTGCCAGCTCGGTCAGCTTGCTCTTCACGCTGCTCGGCGTCCGTCCGGCCTTCATCAGCCGGTCGTACTCGGCCTGCACGTCCTGCGCCTTCCGGCTGTCCACCGCCTCGCCCAGGTCCGCGTACATGTCGCCCGCGTCGCCCTTCAGCATCTCGGTCTCCAGTGCATTCACGGCCCCGGTCACGCAGTCGATCACGGCTTCCCGCTTCGGCGCGTCCTCCTTCACATTCTTCCGGATGCCCAGCACGTCGTACAGCGCTTCGATGGTCTCCGTCTCCAGCCGGTACCGCTCGGCTTCGTTCCCTTCCATCTGTGCCTTTGCCGCCGCCCGGGTGTCGGCGTCGTACTTCTTCAGCCGGGTCTTCAGCTGCTTGTAGATCTCGCCCTCCTTGCCCATGGCCACCAGTTTCTCCACCGCCGCCTGTGCCTCGTCCGCGTCGCCGCTGGCATAGGCATTGTACAGCCGGTCATACTGCCCGGTCGCGCTCTCCGGCAGGCTGTTGAAGCTAAATTTTCCGCCCTGCGCCACGTTCTGCGCATCGTCCCAGTACCCGCGCACTGCGTCCACCATCTTCCGGCCGTTGCCGTAGGGCACCCCCACGATCTCAAAGCCGTTTTCGATCAGGGCCATGCCCTTCTCCATCAGCTTCTTGTGGTGCTTTTCCAGCTCCGCCTCGTCCATCTCGCTGGTGTCCTTCTTCAGCTCCGCCGTAAACTTCACCACATCCGACGCCATGTCGTTTACCGCGCTGATGTTCGTGGCGCTGATCACGTCGTAATCCTTGCCCTGGATGGCATTGTCGATCAGGCTGTACAGCTCGCTGCCAAACAGGAAGTTGCCCATTGTGCTCTCGGTGGACAGCGAGAAAAAGCGGCTCACCATGCTCTTCAGGGTCACGTCGCCGTTCTCGTCCTGCTCCCGGTCCCACCGGTGCAGCAGGAAGTCCGCGCCGATCTTCATCATGGCAAACACCGCCACCTGCGCCGCCTGGCTCAGGATGGCCCGGTCCCGCTGCTTTGTCGCCCGCTGCAGCTCTGCCTTGTTCGCGTCGCTGGCGTCCGCCTTGTACCGCGCCGCCTGCGCTTTCCAGTCGCCCACCGCGTCGATCAGGATGCCCGCATTCTGGAAGCGCTGGGTCGTGAACATCGTAAAGGTCTTTACCATCTCGTCCGGGTTGCGCTGGATGCCTGCCCGCTGCATCACGGTGTAGTTCGGCTGGGTCTGCTCGATCACCTTCTGGTAGGTGCGGTTCACCGCCTCCCAGTATGCCGGGCTGCCGGTCTCTCCCGCGCCCTCGAATTCCGCCGCGTGGTTTTTGACATAGGCCTTGCTGCCCTCCCACAGGGCTGCCACCGTGATCTCGTCCATGCCGTTGATCCACCCGGTCAGCCATCCGGGCACCTTGTCCATGCCCTTCTGCACCAGCGTCTCCCGCTTGCCGATGCTCTGCAGCTCGCCTTTTCCGGTCCCGCGCTGCCGCCACTGCAAAAGCACGTCCCCGTGCTCTGCGATCTCCGCTTCCAGCGCCGCCTTCTGCTTCGGCGACAGGTTTTTCACAAAGGGCACCACCGCCGCCATGGTGTCCCCGCCCAGCACGGCCGCCGCCGTCGGCAGGCTCGCCGCCTGTGCAATGGCCACGCCCGGGTTCAGGGTCAGCACCGCCCCCGCGTAGTTGCCCCGCAGCGTGCTCAGCATCCGGCTCACGCCGTTGGAGCGGTGCCGCTGGGTGGTCTGCAGGTCGGTCAGCAGATCGTCCAGGTAGCTCACGGCCTTCGTGCCCCACTGCTCCTTGATCACGCCGTTTTTCAGGGTCTTCACGCCGTCCCGGGTCTCCACCCCTGCGTTCAGGATCTTCTGCACGTCCCGGATGGGCGCCGCCAGTCCCGCATAGGCTGCCGTGTCCCGCAGGCTGCGCTGCACCACGCTTGAGCACTCTTCCAAAAGGATGGGCTTGCTGCTCTTCACACGGTTCTTCAAAAAGCCCCGGCCTTCGATGGTCGCGTCCAGCTTCACACCGTCGATCTCGGTCGCCAGTGCAGCCTTGTCCACCGCAATGGGGTAGTAGTTCTGCACGGTGGCCCGCTTGTAGCCCACCAGCTGCAGGCTCGTTTCATTGATCAGCTTCGTGGTGTAGTGGTTGAAGAACTCCTTCATGTCCGCGCACCACGCCCGGTCGTAGTCGGTCATGGCCGCTTCCAGCGTGTTCAGGATGGTGTCCGCCATGGCTTCCCCGTGTCCGTCGCTCAGCATGCCCAGCTGCACCAGCTGTCCCTTCTGGTAGGCCTGCTCCACGTCGCCCTTGCTGTACAGCTGCGCATCCGGCACCACCATGCCGCCGGTCATCAGGTGCTCCCGGCTGTCCTTGTTCTGCAGGTGCATGTACAAACTGCACAGCTGCGCATGGGTCAGCGGCACCGCGTTGTGGTCCGTGTCTCTCAGGCCCACGTCCACAAGGTCCGCACCCGGCCCAGCAAAGGCCTGCGCTTCCTTGGCGTGCTTTGCGCCCGTCACGTCCGCAAACAGCTTCTCGCCCTCGATGGTGATCTTCGTCTGCCGGTACTGGCCGTCGTTCAGCATCTGCCCGATCTTCTCCATCTGGCCGCCGTTCTTGTAGCCGCCCAGCATCCGCAGCACCCGCTCGGCCCCCAGCATGTCCAGGTTGTACTTGGTCAGCAGGTTCTGCAGCCCGTCCAGCGCCCCGCCGGGGTGGTTGCCCTTGCTCAGTGTCACCTCATAGGCTGCCTCGTCCGCGATCTTGCTCACCTCTTCGGCCTTCGCAAGGCTCACGGTCTTGTTCTCGTTCCGGATCACATGCAGCGTCGCGCTGGTGATGGCCTTCAGCATCCGCATCTGGTCCACCGTCATGGGCAGGTAGGTGCGGCTCTCGGTCTCCCGGATCCGCTTGCGCAGCCGCTCCTGCAAGGCCAGTGCCTTCTCGCTGTAGGGCAGCGCCTCGGCTTCCGCCAGCTTTGCCTGTAAGTCGGCCAGCTTTGCATCCTTCCACGCCGTCAGGTCGGTCTGCAGCGCCGTGATCAGCTTCGGCACCCCGGTCTGCTCCCACTCGGTGGTCATGGCCGTGGGGCTGCCCTCGCTGCCCATGCTCGCCTGGATGCTGTTCTGCAGCCGCGTCAGCTGGTTCACAGCCCGGTCGTTCAGCACGGTCATGTCGGCGATCTTTGCCACCTCCGCCGCCTGCACGATCAGCCGCTGGCTCACATACTTGCCCTTGCTCGGCCGCAGCACCATCTGGTTCAGCGCCGCCGCATCCTGCCGGATGCCCCGCTTCAGCTCGTCCATCTTCCGGCCGTCCCGCGCTTTCTGCACCCGCTTCTCGGCCACCCGCTTCGCAATGGCGATCTCCTCATCCCGCTGCTGGCGTGCCACCTCGGCGGCCAGTGCGTTCCGCTGCGCCTGCTTCTGCTGCCAGGCCTCGGCCTTCCGCTGGTTCTCTTCCTCCCATTCCATGATCTCGTTTTCCTGCACGATCAGGCTGTACTCGGCCTTGTCCGCACGCCGCTGCTCGTCCCGCACCTGCCGGGCAAGGTCGGCGTTCTCGCCCCGCAGCTGCCGCACCTCCAGCCTTGCCTCGTCCCGCATCTGCTGCAGTTCGGTCCGCATCCGCTTGCGTTCGGCTTTCCATTCCCGCTCGTAGGTCTCCCGCAGCACGGTCAGCTTCTCGTTCAGATCGCCCACGTTGCTCACGTCCACGCCCAGCAGTTCCAGGTTCGCGTCCAGCTGCTTTTCCGCTTTCGCGTTCCTCTTCTGCAGCTCGCTCACCTGCTGCACCTCGGCGTTCCGGCCCGCTGTGCGCTGGTTCTCGGCCAGCCGCCGGTTGAATTCCCGGCTCTGCACCTTCTGCACGCCCCGCAGGCTTTTTTCCACCTCGGCCGCCCGCGCCGCGTCTCCGGCAGCCGCCTTCGCCGCTTCCAGGTTGTGCCGCTGGATGCCCTCAAAAATGGCCTCGGCATCGGTCAGCTGGGGCAGCTGCATGATGTCCCCGATGATCCTGCCCGCCAGCTCCACGCGGGCATCCTCATACTCGGCCTTATCCGCAAAGCGGCTCATGGTCTTCGGCTTGATGGCGTCGTGCAGGTTCATCAGCACGTCCAGCCACTCGGTGCTCTCGAAGCTCTGACTGCCCGCCACACCGGCCTGCTCTGCGGCCTGCTTCCACAGCGCCTTGGCTCCGTCGGTCACGCCGCCCACGGCGCGGTCATCGTTCACAAGGCTCTCATACTGCTCCGCCGGGTTGCCGTCCCGCACGCCTTCGGCCTGCCGCAGGGTCACGCCGTGGCGCCGTGCCTCGGCCACCGCCTCGCTCCAGCTGCCGTACCGCTTCACAAGCTCGGCCTTCGCCTGTCCATCCCGGTTCACGGTGTACTCCAGCTTGTGCAGCTCCGGGTACTCGTCCCACAGTTCGCTGTTCCGGTAGGTTGCCCCGTCCTGGATCTCCCCCGCCAGCGTCTCGGCCAGCGCTTCGGCCTTGTTCATGTCCGCGCCGTCGGCTTTCAGGTAGTTCACCAGCACTTCGGTCTCCTGCGCCAGCTTCGCCCGGTCGGCCTTGCTGCCGTTGGCTTTCAGCCAGCGCCCGGCCAGCTCGTCCACCGCGCTCCGGCTCACGTTCACGCCCCGTGTCAGCCCAAAAAACTGGCTCAGGGTGTCCAGCGCCGCCGCCTTCTCCGCGATCACCCGGCTTGCCTGCTGCTGCTCGTTTCGCTTCGCGTCCCTGTCTGCCTGCTCCGCGATCTGGAAACGCACATCCGGCACACGGTTCAGCACAGCGGTACGCTGGGCATCGTCTCCGGCCTTGTACAGCTCCACCTTCACGCCCTTCTGCTTCAGCTCGTCGATCAGGCTCCGGCTTATGTTGTCCGGCAGGATTGCCGCCCGCACCTCGTCAAAGCCCACGGCACGCTGGGGCTTTGCTTCAAAGTACCCGGTCGGGATCTTTGCCACGTCGTTGTACAGCTTCAGGATCCGCTGCGCCGTGTCCTTGCCGATGATGTACCCTTCCTTCGCAAACACCTTGCCGATGGCCGCCGCCGTCCGCTTGCCCTGCGCCGCCTGCATCAGGATGCTGCCCAGGATCTCCTGTTCTTCAAAGCTGCTCGCCGCGTGTGCCGCCGTCTCGCTGCGGATGCGCTTCACCACTTCCGCGATCTCGCCGTCCGCTTCTTCCAGCTGCTTGTTGTATGCTTCATCCGGCATCTGCTGCAGCCTGCCCTTGTCTGCCCGCACTTCGTCCAGCGTCCCATACTCCGTCGTGGCCGTGCTCATCAGGGTCTTGGCCGAAAGTCCCCACGCGCCCTGTCCTCGTGCCTCCTGCTGCTGGTTCATGGCCTGCACAAGGTTTTCCAGCGTGTAGGCATAGTGCAGCTGTGCAAAGCTGCGCCGGTTGCCGGTTCTCGTGTAGGGGTCTTTTCCGTTGTAAATTCCTTTTTCACCCAGCACCTTTTCCATCTTCGGCAGCAGCCACTGTTCCACATCCGCGTCCGGCGCTTTCTGCCGCAGTTCCTGCTGCATGGCTTCCGTGTCCTGCACCATCGTTGCTTCAGTGCTTTCTGCCGTTGCATATTCATAGGCGTTCATCAGCCGCGCCCGTACCATCGGTGCAATCAGCTTATCAGCTTTTTTCTGGGCTTTTTCTTCACTCCACTTCAGCTCCTCCATAGCCCATTCTTTTTCTGCCTGCCGTACTTTTTCCAATACGGCATTCACACCGTCATGATTTCCGTTTGCTTCATCTGTTTCCACGGTCTCAATGAGCTTTTCTTTTCCGCCCAGCGCTTCCATAATTTTTTCATACCGGTTCACCTGCGATTCCGTGTACTGGCTTTCCTGCTTCATCACCTTCTGCACGGTCTCGCCCTTGTCGGCCAGATATGCGGCTTTCACGCTGTCATCCTGCGCCAGCTGTCCAGCCAGTTGCTGCGGGCTTTTGTCCGATGCTTCCATATCCATCCGCCCGGTCAGCAGGTTGCTCCGCGCAAAGGCGCCCTCTGCCGTCTGGCGGGAAAGCTGCGCCAGTTCCCAGTTCAGCTCCCAAACCTTGCCCGCATCCACCTTGTACTCCACGCCCGGCCGTGTCGGCGTCCACGCATCTGAGCCGTAGATCTTGTTCACGCTGTTCGCCATGGGGTCGATAGTCTCGCTGCCGAATACCAGCGAGATGGGGCCGTACATGCTGTGTCCTTCCTGCGCCTTCACCACCGCAATGGACGGCGACGGCATTCCGCCCAGTTCCAGCGCTTCCTGCAGGTTCTGTTCGGTCAGGTTGTGCACCGCCACAAGGTCTTTCTGGCTGTCCACTTCCACCGGCGCCGCCAGCTGGAAACGGATATTTTTCTTTACAGGTGCGTCACTTTCCTTGCTTTCAGCATTTTTCTGTGCTATACTGGACTTAGCAGGAAAGCCCGGGCGTTCAGTGCCCTCCTCGGTTTTGAGAACCGTGTCAGCGCTTTCCTGCTTTTGTTTTATCTGCCCGTTGTCATCAAGGACCAGAAGATTACCATCCGTTCCGCAAACCTCGTGCACATAGAATTTGTTTCCCTGCTTTGTGTTTCCATACGCGTTTACGATCACAGCCTCATAGATTTCCGTCCCGCCGATCGTGACCGGTGCTGCAAACACATAAGTATTACATCCTCTTCCTTTCCAATTTTCAGCATATCCGATTTGCTTACCGTTTTGAATCACCTCTGGCACAGCAGCGATGGCGCTTTGTTTCACTGGGCCATTTCCATGTCGTACAGTTGCCTTTGCGCCTTTCTTTCCAAGTTCGACTGTTCCAAATCCGGTACGTTCAACTTTTCCACCGATACTTTCAAAATATTTAAAAATGTTATCTGTATTTTCTTTTGGCGTCTCTCCATACGCAACTTCTTTTCCTGTAATTTGCGCAACAGGCTCCATTTTTTCAAGCTGGTCAAGATTATCGTTCAACTGTTCTTCTAGTGTTCCTTCTCCTTCCTGCAGCTGGAACTTCACCTTCTTCGCCGCCCCCTTGTTTTCAAGGGCCGCGGCGTTTTCTTTTGCCGCCCGCAGCTTCTCCATGGCCTTCTCTGCATGGGCAAAGTACTCGTCCTGCAGGGCCCGCTTCTCGGCTTCCGCCAGCCGCTGCGCTTTCAGGGCTGCCCGGTTCTCCGGGTCCTTCGCCAGCACTTCCTTTGCCCGGCTCACGATGTCGCTCAAAAGGTCCTTCACCGCGTTCATCACCTTGCGGATGGTCCCCTCCCGGCCTGCGTTCTTCTCCGCCTGCCCGCGCTGGAACTCCACCCACCGCTTGAAGCTCTCCTCGCTGTCAAAGATGCCGCGCCACGCATCGGCCACCATTTCCTCGGCCGCTTCGCCGTAGGTCAGGCCCTGCTGTGCGTAGTCGGAAAGTTTATTCCGGATCAGCTCGTCGATGTTCTCAAAGCCCTCGCTCTTGGCCAGATACTCCAGCACATGCTGCTGCACAGCCTTTGCGCCCTCAGTGTCCAAAGCGTTATACCAGTGCCAGTCCTCGTGCAGCACGGTGCCGAACACGTCTCCCGCGCTGTCTGCAAAAAAGATTTGTCCGGCAGCCGTGTCCACATAGGCCTTCACCCGCTCATCGCCTTCCAGCACTGCCTTCAGCACCGCATCGGTGTCGGTCGCCCGCGCGTTCAGCTCGATCAGCTTTGTGGCTACCTCGTCTGCCGTGCGCATGGTGCCTTTGTACAGCACCCGTCCGCTGCCGCTCACGCTCTTTGCGCTCAGCGCACCGCCCGGTGTCCCGGTCTGCACGGCCCCGGCTTCCGCTTCGCCCTTGCCCTGCAGCCACGCGATCTTCAGCGCCGCTTCTCCGCCGGGCTGTGCCAGCACATAGTCCGTGTTCACCGCAAGGCCGTTCATACCCTTCGCCAGCTCCATAGCCTTGTCAAAGGTGGTCACGTCCTCCATCTGTCCCAGCCGGTACAGGCTGGAGGCCGCCGCCGCATACCGGCTCTCGTCCGCAATGCCCGTCGGCATGTTCCGGCTCAGCGTCTGTGCCGCGCCCTCGCTTACCTTCCAGCGCAGCAGCTCCCGCTGTACGCTGCTCTTCTGCGCGCCCTCGCTGCGCACTTCCAGCCCGGCCGTCTCCCGCAGGGCTGTCGGTTCCGCCTGCTGTGCAAAGACTCCCTCACCGAGGGAGCTGTCGAGCGAATGCGAGACTGCGGGAGTTTCCACCGTTTCCCCGGTGTTTTCCACGGTCCGCTTCTGTGCCGCCTGCGCCGGCTGCTCCGCCTGTGCCCGCGCAGCCATCTCCGGATCCAGCACCTGCGTCTCCACGGTCCCGTCCGGGTTCCATGTGGTCATCACGCCGTCCCGGATCTTCCGGCCGCTGCCCTGCAGCTCCCCGGTCTGCTCCTGCTTCACAGCTTCCGGTGCCTGCTGTTCCTCCTGCGCCGACTGCGCCGTGCTCCGCTCGGCTTCCATCTGCCGCAGCACCTGCCGGGTCTGTGCCGCCGTTTCGGGCAGCTCCATCCCGTATGCCTCGGCAAAGGCCGCGCGGTTCGCTTCGTTGGCCGCGTTCGGGGTAAACAGCTTGATGGTCCTGCTTGTCAGGGTCCCGCTGTCCATCGCTTCGGCCAGCTGCTGCACCGCCGGGTTGCTGTTCTGCATTGTCTGCGCTTCCGTCTGTCGTTCCAGCCCCAAGCTCTCCCTCTCGGGAGAGCTGTCGCCCGTAGGCGGCTGAGGGAGTTCGTCCCCCAAGGCTTCCCCCTCGGGAGAGCTGTCAGCGCCCTGCGCTGACGGAGAGGGTCCATTCCGCTGTCCGGTCTGTCCTTCCGCCTCCAGCGCCGCGCTCATCCTGCCCAGCTGCGTGCCCACGGCACCGCCCAGCGCGCCGGATGCGCCGCCCGTCAGGCCGCTCTCCAGCGCCGTCAAAAAGGTGTCCCGGTTAAACATTTCCTGCGCCGCCTGCTCGTCGCCCAGGGCCGCGTCAATGGCCTTATCCGCATAGGTTTCCACAAAGGCCTGCATGGCGTTGTCCACGCCGCCGGAAATTGTGTTCGCAATGGTGGGGTACTGCTGCGCCAGCACACCATTGTCCGCTACGCTGCGCACCATGTCCGCCAGCTTGCCCGCCAGCGTGTCCTTGGCATAGTCGCTGCCCATGGTCCGGGCAAGGTCTGCCGCGCCCACGCTGTTGATGGCCCAGCCCGCGCCAAACTTCGCAAGGCCGCCTGCCAGCGTCTTGCCTGCGCTCTCGCCCTTCTCAATGCTCTGGCCCATGCTCTCCGCGCCGCCCTGGACGCTCAGCACCGGCAGCACCAGCGCCGGGCTGATGCCCGCCACCGCAAGGTTCTCCGCCGCACTGGTAACCACGCCCATCAGCTGGCGCGCAAGGGGGCTCATGCCCGCCTGCGCCGCCTCGTTCAGCTGCTGGCCGCGCTTGTACATCTGGTAACCCAGGCTCTTCTCCGGGTCGATGCCCTCGCTCACCTTTGCCCCGCTGATCCGCGCCCGCATCCGGTCGATCTCGCTCTGGCTGTAGCCCTTGGCCTTCAGCTCTTCGTCCGTGTAGGCCGTGCCGGTGTTCTGAGCCGGGGCCGCCATCACCCCGCTGCCGTTCGGCTGCATGGCGTTATCCCGCCCTGCATACTGGGTCTTTCCGCCGGTCATCAGGCACAGCAGTTTCCACTGCCGGTTGTCGCTCTTCACGCTCTCCTGCAGCTCGTTCCAGTTTTTGCCGGTCTCCACTGCGTTCTGCACGCTCCGCACGGCCGTCTCGCCCGCCATCAGCGGGGCCGACGCCACCGTGTCCACAATGCCGCCGATCGTGTTGGAGGTGCGCCGCGCCGCCCGCTGCCAGTCCGGCAGGGCATCAAAGTCGGCAATGTACTGCCGCGCCTCGTGGATCTGCTTGCGGCTGTAGCCCTTGGCCAGCAGCTCCGCGTCGGTGTACTCCCGCTTTTCCGTGCTCGTTTCCGCCGTCGGCGCACTGGCCATTGCCCCGCTCACGCTTATCGGCTGCATGGCGTTGTTTCGTTCAGCATAGGTCTTGTTCCCCTTGCCGGTGCGCAGCAGCCGCACCAGCTGCCGGTGCTGCGGGTCTGCATCCATCCACTGGTTCAGCCGGTCGAAATCGCTGAACTTGTCGGTTGCCTTCAGCTCTTCCGTCTCCTGCTTCAGCTGCTGTGCATCCCGCGCATACCAGCTTTCCACCCGCTTTGCGTCCGCATCCTTGATCTGCTTTTTTACGCTCTCCGCGTTCGGTGCGCTGGCCAGCGCACCGCTCGCGCTCTGCATCGGCATGGCGTTGTTTCGCTCGGCATAGGTCTTTCCGCTCTTGCTCCCGGTCCCCAGCACCTTGGCCGCCGGGGCGCTGTTCTTGCCCGTTCCCAGCCACTCCGGCTGTCCGGTGCGTTCCACCGTCGGCAGCTTTGATCCCGCCTTTTTCGTGGTCTGCACGCTTTGGGTCCCGGTCATCTGCCCCAGCACCTGCGCGCTCAGGCTTCCGCTCGTGGGTTTCTGGTTGCTCTTTCCCGCGCTCTGCGTCCCGGCTTTCTGTGCCGTGCTGCGCACGCTGGTGCCAGCGCTCCGGTTCACCCAGGCGTCGGTGCTTTTGGCCGCCGGCTTGGTCCCGCTGCCCGTCCGCAGCGCGTCGATTTTTTCCGCACTCCAGCCGGTGCTTCCGCTGCTCCGCGCTGGGGCCGTCGTGCTTTTCGGTGCCGCGCTCTGGCCGGTTCCCGCTGTGCTCTTCTGCCCATTATTCTGTTTGCGCAGCTTTTCAATGTCCTGTGCGCTCCATCCCATACGCTCACCTCATCACTTCGTTCCGCGCCACTCGTAGTCGATCTGGTTCATAATGGCCGAGATCTGGTCGCTGCTCAGGCTCGTGTTGTTGGCCAGCTCGCTTGCGATCTGGTTCTGGCTGTACCCGCTGTTGGCCATCTTCCGCGCGTTGTACATGCCCTGCTCCCAGGCTGTGCCGTTTGCCTTGCCGGGGTTGCCTGTGCCAGTCAGCCGCTGGATGCGCCCTGCATCAGCCAGTGTGTCCTCGTAGTAGCTTCGCCGCTGGTCGTCCGTCTTCATGGTGCTGTACTCTTTAAACATCGTGTTCAGCTGCGGCTGGGTGTACCCGTCCACCTTGCTGCTCGTGCTGACGCTCTTCGTTCTGCGGCTCGTACCGCTGCTCCGGCTCCCGCTTCCTGTCCCGGTCGTGGTCTTGTACCGGTTGCTGATGGCCAGCTGGCTTGCGTACTTAGCAAGGTCTGCCTGGTTCAGCCGGTTTGCAATGGTGCTGTAGCTGTCCACACTCCCCGTGGGCAGCCCCGCCATCTGCAGGTAGCTGTTTGCCGCCGTGTCGTAGCCGCTTCCTGCAAGGCCTGCCGCCGTGGTCAGATAGTCCAGCTTGTCCTTGTCCACCTGCGACAGGCCCTGCCAGCTGTCCAGCATCGTGTCCGTCAGCCCGTACTGGTTCAGGATCTGTTTTGCCGCGTCATCAAAGCCCGCCTCCTTGTAACTTGCCGCCTGCTGCAAAGCCGCCATCTGGTCGCTCAGCTCGGTGCGGCTCAGGTTGTCGTTGTACTGCCGCAGGGCAAAGGCGTTCTCCCAGTCCTGCTGCCGGTACCCCTTGTAGGCGTCGTACCCTTCCAGCGCGGCCGCGCCCACGTTCTTCACCACGTTCCACACGTTGTTCAAAAAGTCTCTGTTCTCCTGCCGGGCCTGCTGGGTGCGGCCGTACCGGTAATTCCGCAAGTTCGCCGCATCCGCCACGCTGCCGTCGTACTCGCTGCGTGCAAGCTGGTCCTGCGTCAGCAGGTTGTCCAGCTGGGTGCCCCGGCCTGCAAGTTCCTGCTGCCACTGGCTCAGGGCATCCGCCCGCGCCTGGGCGTACACGTTGGCGGTCTGGCCCGTCTCCCCGGTCGCCGCCTGCTGTGCCGCGCTCTTGGCCCAGTCCGTGCCGTACCCGCCGCTAAGGCTGTTTGCCACCTGCTCGGCCGCACTGGCCCCCGCGCCCGCGTTGCCAAATAGGCGGCTCAGTGCGCCCCGGTAGGTGCCATTCTGGCTGTCAAAGCCCAGTCCTGCGCTGTTGGCACTGTCCATGCCCGCCAGCGCGTTCTGGATCCCTTCGTCGTAGCGGTTCTCATACGCCCCCGGCATGGCCGCTTCCGCCTGTGCCTGCTGTTTCTGCTGGTCGTTCAGTCTCTTGATAGTCCCCATTTTATTCTCCTTCCTTGATTCTTGGCTCCCCCTTCGGGGGAGCTCCGCAACGCGCCGCCGTCAGGCGGACGGAAGCGGTGAGATGGTTCTTCAGATAAAGAAAAACGGCAGGATCTGCGCCGCAATGCCCAGCACGCTGAACAGCCCGTTCAGGGTGCTGCTCACGTTCTGCTGCCGCTGTGCATAGGCGTTGTTGTACTCGTTCTGCCTGTAGCTCAGGTCGTTGTACCAGTTCGACAGGTCTTTCTGGTACTTGTTGTAGTCATTCTGCTCGGCCTCCTGCAGGCCGTTCAGCTCCTGCTGCAGCCCGCTCTTTTTCGTGTTGTACTCGCTGCGGCTCTGGCTCGTCAGGCTGTCCAGCACGTTGTCCAGGTCGCTCATGGTCGCCGCATAGGCCTTCTGGCCCGCCTGGGTGCCGTAGCTGGAGCCGTACCCGCCGGTCAGTGCGCTGGCACTGGCCTGCGCGTTCTGGTTCGCCAGCTTTGCCTTCTGGGTGTACTCGCTCTTGTACTGCTGGTATGCCGTATCGGCCGCCGGGTCATAGTCGTAACCGCCCAGATCATCCAGCTTGCCCATCACATTGTCAATCTGGCCCTGGTACTTGCTCTGGTAGTCGGCCGGTTTCGTCTGTTCAAAGCGCTCCAGCTCGCTCCGCGCGTTGCTCAGTCTGCTCATCTTCAGCTCTCCTTTCCGCTCAGATAATCCTCGCTCATGTTCTCGCTGCTAAGGTTGGTCAGCACATAGGTCAGCTGCTCGTTCAGCTGGTACAGGTAGTTCTTCAGCGCCCGCGCGTCCGCCTCCGGCATCTGGTCGCTGAAGCTCGGCAGGCCGATGCCCGCCAGTCCCGCAATGCTTGCCATTTTCTTCTCCTTTCATCGTCTCGGCACCGCGCCGCTCACCCTTGCCCCTGCTGCATCCGCAAAGGTGAGGGCCATGCTCCGCAGCACCATCTGTCCGGTGCCTGCAAATCTCAGCCGCATGGTGTCGTGCCGCCGGGGCACAAAGGGCAGGTTCACCCGCTGGTGGTCCCTCGTCACCGCACAGCTGCTCACCGTCTCCCAGTCCCCGCCGTCGTAGCTCACCGCCACGGTCAGCACCGTGTGGGCCAGTGCATCCATGCGCAGCGTGACCCGGCTGATGTACTTGTCGTCCGGCACGGCAAGGCCGATGTCTCCGGTCACGGCCTCAAATTTCAGTCCCGTCTCGTCCTCGCCGCTCCCTTCCCGCTCCGGGTCGGCCGCCCACAGGGCATTGCCGTCCCACAGGTACAGCTGCTGGCCGGTGCTCACCATCCCGGTGCCCGCCGCGCTCTCCTCCTGCCACAGGCCCCGCTCGGTGTCGTACACCAGCAGCCGCCCGCTGCCCGTGTCCGTTTTCCGGTGCAGGTACAGGTAGTACCGCGCATCCAGCTGCCCGCCCACGGCCCGGTCCACCGCCGTCAGCTTCCCGGTGTCCAGCGCGCCGCTCACCTTGGCAGGCAGGCTTCCGCTCCACGCCATCACCCCGTCCGGCGACAGATAATACAGTGTCTCCGCGATCACGCACAGGCTCTTTGCCGCATTTGCCGCCACGCCCCGGCACCGCACACTGCTCATCTGGTAGTCGCTTGGCTTCGAGCCGTACAGCTTGTGGATGCAGTTTTCCTTAAAAAACAGCAGGTACCCCAGGCAGCTGGCCGCCCCGGTAAATGCGCCGTCGCTGCCCACGCTCACCGCGTAGCTGTCCGACGCAATGCCCCGGTAGCTGTACCAGTTGGTGGGGTCGCCCAGGGCACATGCATAAATGCTGTTTTCCTCCCGGCTGCATCCCCACACCCGGTTGCCCTGCTCGGTCACAAAGTCCAGATCCGGCACCCGCCGTTCCAGCTTCACCGGCGCTGCGGCCGCTTCGTTCTCGGTCACCTTGCCGTCGGCGCTTCGCCAGCTTGTGCCGGTGGCCGTCACGGTCCAGCTGCCATAGTACCGGGTGCTTTCCTCCGGCACGGCCAGCGTCGTGATCACGTCGTCCCCGTCCAGCGTGCTGATGCTCACCTCGCCGTTCAGCCCGGCCGCCGCCGCATTGCATACGGTGCCCGGCATCCCGCTCACTGTCACGGTGTCGCCTTCCTTCAGCACGCTGCCAAGGCCCGGGCAGTGCAGCCGCAGGCTCGTCAGCAGGATCTCGCTCCACTTCTTGTTCTTCACGCTGTACTTCAGCAGTACGCTGCCCGCGCCGTAAGGGCTCTCGGCGTCCCCCTTTAAAAACAGCTGCCCGTCTGCCGGGCTCTCCGGCTCGGTCGTGCCCACGTCGTCCGGCGCGTAGGTCCGGCCCTCGCCGTCGCAGGGGGTCACGGTCATGGTCCTTCCGCTCAGCGTCCACGCCGCCGCAAGGTCCGTCAGCTCCCCGCTCACCGTGTCAAAGGCCTTCTTGTCCGGCCAGATCAGCACTTTCGTGCCCATGCCGGTCATGGCCTTCTCGTTGTCGGTCAGCGCGTTTTCCAGCACCACCGCCCCAGCCCGGCTCTCGTCGGCGTCCGGGGTGTACTCCAGCGTGGTCCCCCGGCAGATCACCAGCCCGTTCAGGTGGTACATGCCGTTCACGTCCTGTACCTCCCGCACTTTTTTGCGGGTCGCCCGCGTCTGCAAAGCCGGATACCCCCGGCCGGAAAAATTCAGGCTGCTGCTCAGTTCCGCCTCGCTGCACCCGTAGGTCTCATTCACCCCGCCAAAAGCCCGTAGCATCTGCCGCCCGCTCTGCAAGATGTTCAGGTTTCGCCCGTCCGTCATCTCAGTACCTCCACTGCACACCGCCCGCCGGGGCATAGCGCCTGCGCATCCATGCGGCAAACTCCTGCACATAGTCGCTGTACAGCTGCATCTCGTTGGCCGCCCGTGCCACCTCGCCCAGGGCAAGGTCCATCTGCGCACACATCCAATGCACATACAGGGGTGCAAACTGCTCCGGGGCCAGCAGCTCGGTGTCATAGGCAAGGCCGTCTGCCCATGCCGTGTCCGCGCCCACGTCGTCAAAGTCCACCGTATCGCTGCGCTCCACCACGCTCCCGCGCAGGCGGCTGTCGCACTGCCGCAGCCAGTTCTGTTTCAGGCTGTCCGAAAATTCATTGTTCGGCCGCATCTCGTCGGCCTGCTCCATGGCCTGTCCCGCCGTCATCTCGTCATCTTCTCCTTCCAAATCAAAAGGCCCCGGCACAGCCATGTGCCGCTGTACCGGGGTCCTCTGTCTCTTTTGTTACACGCGCTGTGCCTGCTGCACGGCCGCCGCCTCTGCTTCGGCAATGCGGGCCATGGCCGCGTTGTCCATCTCTTCGCTGTGGCGCAGCACCTCGGCCACCGCCTTCGGCACCTCCACGTCCACGCCGCGCTGGATCAGGTAGGTCTCGCCGTTCACGCCCACAAACACAGGCGCCTTATAGCGCTGGCTGTCTTTAAACAGGCGGATCACCTCGGTGTCCTTCTCCTGGGTGTCCATCGTGTCCTTCTCCACAGCCTTGGTTTCCTGCACGGCCGTCTCAGTCTTTTTTACTGCCATCGTCGTACCTCCTTGATTTTCTTAGTTTGCCAGTGCCTTGGCGCTGTAGCGTGCGCTGCAGCTCTCAATGCGCACCATGTACTGCTCGCTCAGGCGCTCTGCGGTCTTCACGGCCTTCCAGCCCACGGACGCGCGCTGGTTCAGCGGGTCATCACCGTAGCCCAGCTGCTTCACGATGTGCTGCATGCCGCCGCCCTCCAGCTCGGTGGTGGCGTAGGCGTGGGCACCCAGCACCAGGGTGCTGAACACCGCCAGGCCGCTCGGGCAGCCGGTGCCCTTCCAGATCTTTGCTTCGCTGGACACCACAAAGCGCACGTTGTTGATCTTGCCGATCTCGCCGTTGAAGATCTCTTCCGGGGCCGCGTACTTGTGCGCCTCGATCCAGTTCGGGTCCTTGCGGATGTCATAGCTGGTGTACGGGTGCACGATGGCCACATAGCTGTCGCCGATGGGGTCCGCATTCTGGGCCTGCAGCATGGCCACCGCCTGGTCGATCAGGTCCACGGTCAGCTGTGCGGTGGCGTCCAGCGTTGCGCGGCTGGTCACGGCAGTCTCCACGCCGTCCGCCACCTTGGGCGCGTAGATCACGTTCGTGCCGCCGTTCAGGATGTCGCGCACCACGGTGTCCATGGTGCGGCCGCCCTGGCTGGCCAGAATGTTGGTGGCCTGCACCACATTGTTGTCAATGGCGGTCAGATCCAGCATGTCGGTCAGGGCCACCCAGCCGCCGTACTGGTGCACCTCGGCGGTGATGGTGGTCACGTTCAGGGTCTGGCCGGTCGGGGTCACGCCTTCGGTCAGCGGGGTGGTGGCCTTCGGCAGGCTGTCGTACCGGCGGAACTCAATGGTCTTGCCGTTGTTCGCCGGGATCGGGTAGCTGTCGCCGAACTGGTCATGCACCAGCGCCGGCTCTGCCAGATCCAGCAGGGTCTTCTCGTAGTAGGTCTTCATCTCGGCGGTCATGCCGCTGGATGCGGTGGTATTCTGCAGCTGTGCGCTTGCGTCCGCAAACATCTGCAGATCCAGTCTCTTCTCAGTCATCTGTTTGTCCTCCTTCAAGGTTTTTATCTTCTCACGCCCGTTGCGTGGGAAATCTCTCACAGCACGATGCGTTCCCCCCGCCGTGCCCGCTTTGCCAGCTCGGCCCGCTGCTTGGCGGTCATGTGCGCCACGTCCACCTTCATCTCGGCCGCGCCGCCGGGGTGCGCCCCGTTCTCGGCCGGCCGCTGTGCCCTCTGCTGGATCCGCGCCGCCACGCCCTGCTCCACCTGCTGGGCCGTGCGTGCCGTGCTTGCCTCCATCAGCTGGTCAAAGTAGGCGGCCCGGTACGCCGCTTCCAGCCCGATGCCGCGCCGGATCATGTCCGCCACGCTGGGGTTGTTCAGCACCTCGTCCAGCTCAAACGCCGGGTACTTCACCTTCAGCTGCGCCGCTTCCGCTTCCCACTGGGCCCGCACGGCCGCCGCACGCTGCTGGTGCTCGGCCGCCTGCCGGATCTGTTCGGCCCGCTGCTTCTCGGCGTTCGCCCGCTGCAGCTCGCTTTCCATCCGGTCCATTTCCCGCGCGGTCTTTACGCTGATGCCGCGCTCCGCTGCCAGCGTCTCGTAGTACTCGTCGTTCTTCACCTTCCCGTTCTTCACGGCCTCGGTCAGGGCAGCCAGGTTGTCCGCGCTCTGCACGTCGATGCCATACGCCTCGCCCAGCGCGTCCATCAGCCCCTTCACCGCCGGGTTGTCCAGCACGTTCTGCACGGCCATCTCCGACGCCCGCTGCAGTGCCTCTTCAAACTCGGCTGCGTACTCGCCCTGCATCAGCTGCCCAAAGGCCTTGCGCTTTTCCGCCGGGTCCGTCGTCTTTGGCTCCTGCTCGGGCTGTCCCTGCTTCGTCTCGGGCTTCTCTTCGCCGGGTGCGCTCTTTTTTTCTGTCTGCGGGTCCGCGTCCGCGCTGCTCACAGGCTCCCTCTCTTCGCCGGGTACTTCCTCTTTACTCGGCTCCCCCTTTTGGGGAGTTCCGGCGTCCGCGCCGCCGTCGGCGGACGGTGCCGGTGCGGCCTTCACCGCTCTGCCCGGTCGGCTGCGCTTTGCCAGCCGCTCCTGTGCGGGGCGCAGCTCCGGGGCCTGCACCGCCGGGGCCGCTTCCGCCCCATCGCCAGCAGCACCGCCGTCTCCGCCGCCTTCTGCAAACAGCTGCAGGTTCATCTTTCCGTCCACCATGTCCGGCAACTGTGCCGGGTCCGGTGCCTTGCCGTCCGCAAACACCATGTTCACCACCAGCCCCACGTTCTCCGGGTAACTCTCGGCCAGCGCGTCCAGTCCGTCCTGTACCAGCTCCACCCATGCTTCCACCATGTCGTAGCTCTCATGGGTCGGGGTCACCTCCACGCGCATCCAGCCCTCACCGTGTGCCACAGCGCCCAGCGCCACAAGGCCTGCCCGCGCAGCCTCCTCCACCTCGTTGGCAAGGGTCTGCATCAGGCAGCTCACCGCTGCGCACACAATGTCCTGCCCGTACTTTCCCGCGCCCGCATGGCCCTTTGCCTTCACCTCGTAGCCGGTCTTGCCGTCGTTCCATACCGTGCGCATCACTGTTGCTTCGATCATCCGGTTTTCCTCCGTTCTTTTATTGCGCCGCAGCGCACATCATGCTGCCCATGGCAGCCTTATTCCTTGTTCGGGTTGTTCACATCCATGGCCCGCTTCGCCGCCTGGCTGGAAAGGCTCCCGCTTCTGTCGCCCACCACGCCGCCCAGGCTGTTCAGAGTGCTGGCCGCTGCGGTCTTTCCTCCGCTTCCGCCCCCGCTGCCTGCTGCCGCCTGCCCGGCCGCGCTGGCCGCCGCACTCACGTTGGTGCCGTTCTGCTGGTCGATGATCGCCGCCATCTTCTGCAGCTGCTGGGCCATCTGCTGCAGCTGCTGGTACAGCGTGCCGTTCTGGCTCACCCGCTCCCGCACCTTTTCGATGCCTTCAAAGTCCATCATGTCCAGCGCCGCCAGCGCCGCGTCCGCGTTCGCCGGTGCAAAAAATCCCAGCTGGTAGCACTCTTTCGCCGTCTCGTTCTGGCTAAGGCGGCTGAAGGTGCTCTTCTTTGCCGCCGTCACCGTGATGTCAAACACCGGCTCGTGGTCGCCCAGCTGCACACCGCCCACCATGCCGCCGGGCTGCGCCTGCAGTGCCGCGTTGCTAAAAGGCACATACTCCGTGCCGCCGCTTTCGCCGGTGATGCGGTACACCCGCTGCTCGTCGTAAAACTGCCGCATCAGCTCGATCACCAGGTAGCACTCTTTCGCAAAGGCCCGGTATGCGCTCTTCAGCATGTCGCGGCTCAGTTTGCTGCCCGCTTCCTGCAATGCCGCAATGGCGCTTGCTGCCGTCAGGCCGCTGGTGGTGCCGCCCTGGCTCACGTCCCGGTTGCCGCTGATCTCCTTCAGCTCGTTCACCCGGTCGTCCCGGTAGGTGATGCAGTTGCCGCTCAGCACGCTGGTCTGCAGCGGCATAAAGGTGTCGCTGTTCAGCCGCCCCACCACATGCACGATGTCCCGGCCAAAGTCTGCCAACTCTTCCTCGTTCACGCCTGCCGTGTCGCTTAGCACATACCGCTGCTTCGCGGCCAGCTTCACGTTCTCGTCCATGGCGTGGTTCATCTCGTCAATGGCGGTCTGGGTGTCCTTCATCACGTCGATGTACCCAAAGCCCGCCGGGCTGTCCTCTTCCCGGAACAGCGGGTCGAACACAAAGGGGTATTTCCCGTGATCGTAAAAGCCCCGGTCCCTCATGGCCGGGTCGTTCTCGCTGGCATACAGCACCACGCCGTTGCAGTATTTGCAGTAGTGCAGCACCGTTTGTCCGCCGGGCAGGGCCTTTTTGTAGTACCAGTCCACCACCACGCTCTTGTCGCTGGTGTCCAGGCTGTCGTCGTGGACGTACTTTGCCACGTCCAGGCTGTGGCCGGTGTGTCCCTTGAGCTGTGGGTACTGGCTTTCCAGCTGGTCGTTGTTGGCCAGGCTCAGGCTGAACAGGTTCTGGCTGTCCTGCACGTCCTCTACGCCCGGCTCCCAGTACAGCATTAGGATGTTGATGCTCTTGATGCTGATCTCGCCCAGTCCGCCCCGCGCCGCCGGGTCCCAGAACACGCCCTTCACGCCGGTTCCGGTCTTGAGCTTGCGCCACCAGGTGTCGCTGTAGGCCGTCTCGTAGTCGCACTGCTCCAGCACCGTGGGCAGGATCTTCGACAGCACCTTGGCGGTCGCCTCGTCGTCCGCTGCGCGCGGCAGCACGTTCGGCTCCGGGTAGTTGTCCATGGCATCGGCGTGCTTGTTGGCAATGCTGTTGAACAGCCACCCGCTGGAAGGCTTCGGCTTGCCTTCCATCATCTTGTTCTGGTAGTTCTTCCAGTGTCCCATCCGGAACCACAGCTCGTTTTCGATGATGCGTTTGTCCAGTGCGGCCTTGCCCGCCTTGTACTTCTGCAGCAGGTCGTTTGCCTGCCGCACCTCGTCCTCACCGATTGCTTCCGCTTCGTCAGAGGCTTCCTCCGGCCGTGCCGGAAGCAGCTGCATGCCCATCGGCATCTGCGCAGGCTGTCCGCCCTGCATCATCCAGTCCGGCATCTGCTGGCCGCTCTCTTCCTGTGGTGGGTATCGCTCCGACAGCTGTCGCAGCAGCTCTTTCTCGTCCATCGTCATCGTCTCAAATCCTCATCACCCTTGTGGGGCTCTTGCGCACGTCCATGTCCAGCGGGTCATCCTTCAGCATCGGCACGCTCTCGGTCTTGCGCGGGCTGATGGGGTTTTCCATCAGCACATACCGGCACTCGTCGTAAATGTGGTCTTCCTGTGTGGTGTCGATGTCCTCCACGTTGCTCTCGTCGTACACCAGGTTCGGGATGGTCCGGATAAAATGCTTGCAGGTATCGAATACCTGGAACATCGGCCGGCCCTCGGCGTCAAAGGCCAGCCGGTAATGGAACTGCATCTTGCCCGCCAGCCGCGTGTGGTCGCCCGGTGTCCAGAAGATGTAGTTCGGGTGCTTTTCCTGCATCTGCGCAATGCTCTCGCCCTGGCTCTCGTTAAAAATGGCCGGGTCGGCCACGCCCTGGATGTGCCTGCCTTTCAGGTTCGGGTCGTTTTCTTCCGCTTCCCTTATCATCCGTGCCTGCTCCACCGGGTTCACCTTCGTGCCCTCGTTGGGCGTGCCGGTGCAGCCGTACAGTTCCCGGATGCGATACAGCCGTCCTTCCTCGTCCGCCGCGTACCATCCCACCGAGAACGGTTTTGCATAGCCAAAGTCGTACCCGCGCCAGATCTTCCAGTGCGCCGGGATGCGGAACGGCTTGATAACGTGCGTCCATCGCTGATCCTCGTAGTGTGCCGGGTCATTGCGCCACTCGGTGAACACCTGGCCGGAAAAGCTGTCCCAGTCTCCGTACAGCAGCGCATTCCTGTCCGCCTCCGGCAGGCTGGCCAGCGTGCCCAGGTAGCCTGGGTCGTTTTCCAGCAGCTTTTTGTTGTCGAACACCGTGCTGGGGATAAAAATGCGGGTGCGCCGCAGCTTTTCGCAGGTACCGTCCGGCTTCTTCACGTCCACCAGCTGCACCATCCGGGTGCCCGGCGGTGCCGGTGTGATGAACCGCGCCTTCACCCATCCGTGCCCGATGCCGCCGGGGTTTGCCGTGGCCCGGATGTACACCTGCGTGCCCGGCCCGGTGGGGCGGTTGCGGCTCATCACATAGCTGTACTCTTCCCAGGTAAAGTGGGTCAGCTCGTCCACCCCGATAAAATCAAAGGCTTTGCCCTGATAGTTGTATTTGTCCTGTGCCCGGAACATAGAGCCAAAGGTGATCTTTGCCCCGCTGGGGAAGGTCCATGTGTGGCTGGAGCTGTTGTATTTTGCTTTCGGGAACACCGGCCTGTAATAGCGCATGGTCTTGTCGATCAGCTCACTCAGCTGCGGGTAGGTCTTGCGCAGGATCAGTGCCCGGTAGTGCGGGATCTCCACCTGCCGCAGCGCCTCGATCACCAGCGCGTCGCTCTTCCCGCCGCCCGCTGCGCCGCCGTACAGTGCCTCGTCCTCGCTGCGGGCCATAAAGGCCGCCTGTCTCGGCTGCGGCCGCCATACGATGGGTCTGCCTTTAAACCGTTCCGTCCAGTACCACCTCGGTCTCTGCCTCGCTGCTCTTCGGTTCCACCAGCACCGCCGGGGCGCTCTGGCTGCTGTCGGTCTCGTCCCTCGGCGCAAGCTGTGCTGCGCTGGCCGCTGCCGTCAGCAGCACCGCCGCAATGTTCGCCGCGTCCCGGTCGGTCATCACCCGGCTGTCGTATCGCTCCAGCTGCTTTTCCAGCTCTTTCCGCTCCTCGTCGCTCAGCTGCCGGTCGTAGCTGCCCGGCGCTCCGTATGCCACAAGTCCGGTCTCCATGGCGTCCTGCAGCGTCTCGTCCTCGCTCTTGAGCCGCACCCCGATGTCGTACTGCCGCGCTTTGGCGTCCTCGTCCAGCCGCCGGTGCAGCTTTTCCCGCACCTCGGCCGCCCGCTGGTTCTCGGCCACCCGCTGCTGCAGGTAGCTCACCTGGGCTTTTGCGCCCACAGCCGCCCGCGCCGCGATCTCCCGCGCCGCCTCGGCCCGCGCTGCTGCAAATACTCCGTCCGGCTTTCCGGCCTCCTCGGCCATCCAGCTGCGGATGGTGCTCTCCGGCACGCCGTACCTGCGCGCCACTGCGCAGATGGAGTTGGAGCCGATCATGGCCATCACCACTTCGGCACGCACAGCCGCCGGGTACTTTTTGCCCCGGCCCTGCTTCCCGGGCACGGTGTTTTTGCAGTATCTCCGCTTTGCCATCCCCGGTCCTCCCTCCGTGCTTTGGCTCCCAGTCTACCGTCCGGGTCCGCAATAAAAAACCGCGCACTTTTCAGCACGCGGTTTGCTACGTTGCAGCATAAACAGGCCGGATGCATCGCACCCAGCCTGTCCCATGCTCCTGTATGGGCATGGCTACACCAGCCCCTCCCGCGCGGCAAAAAGTCCCACCGTGCTCAACGCCTCCAGCTCCTTGCGGTAGTAGGTCGTCCGCCCGATGTGCAGCGCCTCCACCACGTCCCACTCTTTTTCTCCGGCCATGTACCGCCGCACAAGGATTCCCGCGCACACCGGGTCCGCCTCGGCATAGTAGTCCAGCGCCTGCCCGATCGCCCGGCCCCAGGCCTGCGTCAGCTCGTCCGGGGTGCCTTCGGCCGCTTCCATCGCCCGGCCATACCGCCGCAGTCCCTTCCGCACGTCCTTTTTCTGCTGTTTTGTCACCCGTTCCCGCCTTTCCGCGCGCTTTTGCGCTGATTTGCGCGCAAATTCAGCGTTTTTCCGCGTTTCGCGCGCAATATGTAAATATAATTAAATTTTTTTATCTGTCAGGTGCGAACTTTCGCAAACTCCCGCCTCCGCAGGATCAGATACGCCTGCGGGTCGGTGCTCTCCCAGCCCTCCGGCCGTGGTTTCTCGGTCTCGTACAGCTGCTGCGGGTCGTAGACCATCACCTGCACCACCTCCCAGCCCGGGAAGCGCTGCTCCCACCAGGCTGCATCCTCGGCGTGCTCGCTGCACCCCTGCCGCAGCTGTCTCCGGCTCCACTTGGTGTCGGCCGCCCGCAGCTCTTCCGGCAGCGTCAGGTTCCGCGTCTCCACGCACCGGCGCTCACTGTGGCCGTAGATGTACCCTACCGTGCCGTTTTTGCCATCCCCGTCTATGCCCAGGATCTTTTTCATGTCGATCCGGTCCGCGTTGCAGGTCCCCAGCGGCTCATACTCGCCCGTGCCCGGCACCCGCCGCCGCCACAGTTCTTCCAGCATCTGGCGGAATTCCCTCCGCTCGGCCGCCGTCAGGCCCTTGCACTCGGCAAAGCCGTGCATGTGCAGCTTCCCTTTCTCTCCGTTCCGCACCGCGTGCAGGCTCAGCTTCAGCTGCCTGGCTCTCTGCTCCCCGAACCGCCGGATCACCGCCGCCTTTACCCGCCGCACATAGTTCCGCACGTCCTGCATGCAGTCCTCAAAGCTCTCCGGCCGGTATGCATCCTCGTAGGTCCCGGTCACATAAAAGCCGTCCTTGTCAAAGTTCGCCAGCACCTTGCGCTGGTATCTGCGCATGCTGGCGTTTTTATTGCGTGCCTTCTGGCCCCGGCTGCTCTCCTTTTGCTTCCTGCCCCGCTGCCTGTGCTCCTGATCCGTCACCGCATAGATGCCCACGGTCCTGTACTCTCCGCACTCGTACTTTTTCTCCCGGATCCAGCTCTTCATGGCTCACCTCTTCTTTCGGGCAGCGCCCTTGTCCTTTTCTTTTCCCGGTCCTCACTGTCGTAGAAATAACGGGTATACAAGCTCCCTCAAGCGCCCACCCGGACGCTTATAAAAAATGTATATTATATAGGTTATAAAGGTTCCCGCCTGCCGCCAGCATCTGGCAGCACCCGGCAAACTTTATGCCCGTCCCGTCGCCAAAGCCCTCCGACGTAATTGCCGGAGGGCTTTTCCTGTTCATTTTCTTCTTCTGCTCCGCTGGCCCTTGTGGGCCATCCAGCCTTCCTTTTCGTAGTCGCCCCGGTTCACTTTGTCCCGGTAGATCGCGTTTTCGGTGTACTCCTTCTCGGTTTTCAGCCGTCCCTTCCACTCCCGGTACTTTTCGCACTGGTCATGGCACGCCGGGGATCTCCCTGGGCAGTCCGGCTTGCAGCACCACTCGGTCATACCGGCACCTCCGGTTTCCCGGCCGCCGCCCAGTAGCCATAGCTCAGCTCTTTGCGGCCCCATTTCCGTGCCGCCGCATTGTAGCGGCACAGCGCATGTACATCTTCCTGCAGCGCGTCCATCTCCGTCTTTTCCAGCTCTTTCGCACTCACGTTCTTCCGCTCCGAAAAGCCTTCCCGCTTCTTCCGGTCCTCCCCTTTCGGGATCCGGATCGGCCGCTCCTCTTTCCGGCGCTCCACACACGTCACGCCCAGGCGCCTATTGTGCCCGGCCCGGTGGGCATTCGGTGCGTCCTCTGCCCGGATAAAAAAGCCTTTTTCCACCAGCTCCACCGCGGTGCCTTCGCACACCACCCGGCCGTCGGCGTCCGTCATCCGGTACACCCACACCTTCCGGGTCGTCCCGCCGGGCGGCGCTATCTTTTTTGCCACCGGCCGGATCTCTTCCCGCTCCACCTTCCATTTTCGGGCCCGGATGCCCTTCAGGTGCTGCTTGGCCCACAGGCGGCACACGTCATCGCTCCGTGAAAAAACGCCATCCGCTACCAGCTGGCCTGCCTTGCCTTTGTAGGCCAGCTCCCCGGTCTTTGCGTCATACACGCTGTACAGGTACTTCACGCGGTGGTCTCCTTCCGGTGCTTCTCGGTCTGCTGCCGCTCCTGCTCCCGCAGTTCCGGTTGCACCATCGCCCGCCGCACCATGTCCCGTATCTCCTGCACCTGCAAGCCGCTTTTTACTGCCAGCAGCCTGCAAAACCGCTTGCGCGTGATCTTTCTCTTGTCCTTGCTCATACTTTTCCTCCGTACAGTTCAAACTCCACGCCGTCCTCGGTGATCAGCGCCCCGCCGTCCAGGATCTCCGTGATCTGCCGCAGCCGCTCCACCGTGATCTTCCGTGTCCCGCCGGGCTCCGTCCACTTCTTCGCCGTCTGCGTTTTCACGCCCGTCCGCTCCGCCAGCTTCCACACCGTCAGGCCCCGGTACTGCATTGCTTCCGTCAGTGTCATCTCGTCCGTCTCCTTTGCCAGCTGTCCGGTGTGCCGTACTGCAGCGCGGTCTGGATGCGCTTTTCCTCCTCGGCCGGTGCCAGCGGCAGCGCTTTCGGCGCGCACATCCGTCGCACCTCGTTCCGCACCTGCCGGGTGCGCATCTCCCGCATGGCCTGCTCCTCATGCATCCGGTAGCCCCAGATCTCTTTCTGATCCGGCCGGTCCAGCACCTCTACGTCAGTCTTGTACGCGCTGGTGCACGACCGCCGGAACCACTCCATGGCCACGTCCACACCTTCCTCCAGCACCCACTGGTTCAGCTGCCGGTAATTCGCCAGCACTTCTTCGTGCAGGCGGTTCAGCCGCTCCGCACCAAACCCCAGCACCTGGGCACAGGCAATGGCGCACACCCGCCACTCCAGCGTGACCGCGCTGTCCACGGCTCCCTGCATCTTCCACTCTTTGTGCGATCTTGCCCGGCCTTTGGCCATCGGGATGTGCAGCTCCCACACAGTGCCTTCCGCAGCGGCTCGTGCTTCCGGCTTGCCGGTCTCGTCATGATCTCCAGCACCTTGCCGTTCACTTCGTCCCGCACCGCGTTCACTTTTTTCTGCCGTTCTTTTCCAATGCCAAATTTTTCGTTCAGGGCAATGGTCACGCATGCGTGGGTAAAATCACTGGCGTTGTTCTGCGCCAGCGTGATGCTGTCCTCCAGGCTCATCTTCTGTTTCACAGTCTCTTCACCGCCTTCCGGTATCTCTCATACAGCTGCATCCACTCGTCCAGGCTCAGGCTCTTGTCCACCGAGGCAGCCTCCAGCACCTTGTGTGCGTCGCTCTCCCTGCTGCGCTGGTTCTGCCAGTCCAGTTTTTCCAGCGCCGCGTCCAGCTTCTGCTCGTACTCCTCCCGTGTCATTGGTCCTGTACCTCTCCCTGCCGCTTCATCAGCGCGCTCAGAAATTCGGCCTCTTTGCCTTCAAACACCTTCTGCTTGACCGTTTCTTTTTTCAGCACGAGAAACATCATTCTCGCCATCATGCCCCCAAAGACTTTCGCAGCCTCTTTTTTGTCCGCTTCCGACATATCCTTGTCCATGTCGTTCACTACAAGGTTCATCGCTCCCAGCAGCCCGGCAAAGGTGATGTCCTCTCTCTTACATCCCCGCGCGGTCACTTCGGTGCAGAGTGCCCCACTCTCATTTTTGCGGATGATGATTTCGATCGTACCCTTCATAGTTCGGCTCCTTTTCTCTTCACGGTTCCCCGTGGTCGTTCGCCCAGGCAAACACCAGTGCTTTTGCCTCTTCCAGCTTTTCGCACAGGCCCTTCACGGCAGCTTCCTGCTCCCCGCCGGGCAGCTCCTCTACCGCTTTCAGCGCGTCCCGCGTGTCCCGTACGATTTCTTCTTTGTGATAGTGCACGGCTGCCAGCAGTGTCACCACCGACGTCTTTACAGTGTCTTTTTGCATTTGCCAAGCTCCTCCACATGGTACACCCGGAAGTCGTCGCACTCCGGGTGCTGCTCCCGTGCCAGCTCCTGCGCTCTGGCTTTGGCCACGCCCTGGCTGCTGCCGCCCACCAGCAAGGCCGTCTGCAGCCGCAGCGGGTAGCCGTCCCGGCTCATCTCAATGTGCACACGGTAACGCATCCTGCTCACCCCACCTTCCGCTTTCCGGCTTTCACGGTGTTCTCCGGCTGCCGGTGCGCCCGGTGTCCGGCCTTTTCCTCCTGCTCCTGGGCCGCAAAGCCCAGCCGCATAAAAAGCCCGGCCGCCAGCACCAGCACCATGGCCGTCACAAACTGCCCGTCCGTGATGGGTGCGCCCACCTGGGCGTTGCCTTCCAGCCCCATGCCGCACAGCAGTCCGGCGCAAAGGCTCCCAGCCGCCAGCCAGTGCCATACTGTCGATTTGATTTTCATTGCAAAATACCTCCGTTTGCGTTATACTTCTGGTGATAGCGGCCCTTGTCAGATCGCTTTCACTCGGAGCCCGTCGGTGTTCTCAGCACCGGCGGGCTTTTTCATTTTCTCCAGCGCGGCGTTCTTGTCAATGCGCCAGAGCTTGGGGCCCACCTTGGTGGCGGGCAGCATTCCCATCCGGCACATGCGCTGCACCGTCTTGGGGCACACGCCGATCAGTGCGGCGTACTCGGCCGGGGTCAGGTACGCGGGCAGCTGCCGCGCGTCCCAGACCTTTGCCCTTGTGGCTGTCCTTTTCATGGCTTTTGTCACTCCTCCTGTTCTTCCGCGATCTGCAGCACCCGCTGCAGCCACTCGGTCTTGCTTTTCACGTCCATTGCCAGATACGCATCCTCGTGGTCCGTCTCGTCCAGGTCGTGCACCAGCTGCTTGCACACCGTAAGCAGCTCGTCGCACATCGCCAGCCCGGCTTTTACCATCCACTTGCTGCTCAGCAGCATCGGCTTGCCGTCCCTTTCCGGGTGGTTCTGCTCCCGCAGCTCCTTTTCCGTCGGCACTCTCACCTCCGGCACCAGCCGCCCCGCCGGGGCATTGTTTCGGTCGGTCATGCGTCCTCACCTCCCAATCGGATACCCCACTCGGCGCAGATGGTCTCGCACACCGGCTTTGCGAAGCCGATCAGCTCATCCCCGCGTGCAGCCGCCAGCACTGCCGTGCCCACGATGCCGCTCATATAGCCGTACTTGTACAGCTTCATCGCCTTCCAGTTTACCGGCAGCTCCTGCAGCAGGCCTTCCTCGTTCACGATCAGCCGGATGCTGTCCACCGGCTCCCGGGCCCATCCCGGTTCCAGGTAGCAGTCTGCCGTCTCGATCAGGCCGCCCACCAGCTGCTGGAGCGTCTCCAGCTTGCAGGTGTCTCCGTCGTCGCACCGGATCAGGCGGCCCGTGCCGTCCGTCCGGATCAGAATCATGTATCGTTCCATCTTTTTTACCTCAATAATTCTCTTGTGGTTCTGTTCCTTGCCTTTGCAAATCTTATCTTCGCTATTCTCTGCCGTTCCGTCGCGTAGCATCGCCTTGCTCCGCTCTGCCTTCGCGCTTCCTGGCGTCGCAACACCATGCCCCTGCTGCGCATATCAAGTCGCCGCGCCTCGTTGCCGTGCCTTGCCTTTGCAGCTCTTCTCTCTGCTACTCTTTGCCTTGCCTTTGCCTTGCCTGTCTGTGCTTCTCAGTGCCACTGCACAGCAGTTCACCTCATAGCCTTTGCTTTGCACCGCCGTGCCTTGCCTTTGCCAAGCATCGCTTCACAAAGCCATCGCACGGCCAATCGAACTCAGCCTTGCCTTTGCAACTCTTTTCTTTGCACTTCTCTTCTATTCTTTGCCGTTGCAAATCTCCGCAAGTCCGGTCTACGCCCTTGCCTTTAGTCCTTGATCTCGTAGGTAAACCGACCTTTGCCGCTGTTGCGCCACTGGCCGATTCCCCTCAGCCGTCCGTAGTCCAGCCATTCCCGCACTGCCTTTTCGTGGGCGTCATCCAGGCACACCACGTCAAACTCACAGCCCGAACCTTCCGGGATCTCCTCGCTGTTTGCAAGGCTCACCCGCTCGCCCTGCGCCGTCTGCGCACGCAGCGGTCTCTGGCATTCCCGGATGTCGCCCGTGCAGCGGATGGGGATCATCCGCGGTTCCACAAAGATCAGTCCGTCGATCACCTTCTTGTGGGCGGTCATCTTGCCGCTCTCGTTCGCAGCGCGCTTCTTGCCGGTTTCGGTCTTTCCGCCCACCCGGCTCAGCATGCTGCATGCGTCCTTGAAAAATCCCTTTACCTGGTAGTCGTACAGCACCGGCTGTCCGTCGTCGTTTCGGGGGAACACCGTCATGCCCTTGTCTGCCACGGCGTCCGCGCCAATGGCGGCCACCTCGTCCTCAATGCTCGCCGCATCGGGGCTTTTGCTGGCGATAAACTCCCGGGCAATGTTCTGGTTGCTCGGCCAGGTGCCCAGCACTGGCTCAATAAAGGTCAGTTTCACATGCATTCGTTTCATTTCGTACACTCCTTGTCCTCCTTACTTCCAGTCCTGTGCGTCAAAGTCCTTCATCGCACATTCCATCTCGTATCTCCGGTCCTTTGCGGCCTTCCGCACCCTCACCCGGGCGTCGGTCTCTGGCAGCACCCCATCCGGGTCCACCCGCTTCAGTTCCTCGTTCAGCAGGTCAATCTGCTGTTCTGCCACTACCAGCTCGTGCTCCATCAGCTGGCGGATGATCCGCAGCGTGTTGTACTTCATCTTGTTTTCCTCCTTATTTTTCATCCCACAGGTCCAGCCCGGTAACTGCCAGCAGTACGCCAAAAAGCACCATTGGCGGCCAGTCCATCCACCATCCTACGTTAAACACCACTGTCCCGATGGCTTCGATCAGCAGTGCCCACAACATCCTGCGGTTCATGCGCTCTTTTCCGGACCCGGCTTTTCCGCTGGTTCCTCGTCCCTGCTCTCTGCCAGCACCAGGGCACCCTCGATGATGTACCCGATCCGCTCCTGGGTCTTAGGGGGCAGCTTGGCCAGCTGCTCCAACATTTCCCGGCTTTTCTTCTCTTTTTCGCTCATGCCGTTACCTCCTTTGTAGTCCGTTTGATCCGTTCACGGTTTAAAATCTGTCTCTACAAGTTCAGATTGTGAACCTCACAATGCCATTATAGTTTATCCTCATAACTTTGTCAAGGATTATATTTCATTTGCAGTTGATTTTCTAAACTTTCATGTTATAATGGAATCAGACCAAAAGAAAGGAGGTAAATCTCATGTCTGAAATTTGCGACCGCATCAAGGAAGTCCGCAAGGCGAATAACCTTACCATGGAGCAGTTCGGCAAAAGGATCGGGTTAAGTAAATCTGCTATCAGCCTGATTGAAAAAGGGACCAACGGCACCACGGACCAGACCATCCAGTCTATCTGCCGGGAGTTCGGGATCTCCGAATCCTGGCTCCGCACCGGGGACGGCCCCATGCTGGATGATACCGCTGATTCCATCCTGGACCGCCTGGCTGCCGAGTATCACCTGGACGACCGAAAGTGTGCCATCCTCACGGCCTTCCTGAAGCTCAGTTCCGCTGACCAGGACGCTGTGCTCCGCTACATCTCCGGTGTAGCCGCTGAGCTCAGTGCCCAAAAGCCCGACCCTCTGGACATCGACGCCGAGGTAGAGGCCTACCGCCAGGAGCTCCTGGCTCAGAAAAAAGCGGAGGCCGATGCATCAGCATCCGCTGGCTCCGCCAACGCAGTGTAAAGTAAATGTAAAAAGGCTCCTGTGCATTGCTGCACAGAAGCCTTTTTACGTTGCATAAGCAACAAAACGATTTTTCTATTGATTTTTTGGTGAAGTTGTCATTTGAATATTCTTTCTCAATCATCTACACTTATGAAGAATATGGAGATGATTGTATGAAAATTGAAAAGGCACCCTCTAACATTCGTGCCTTTGCTGCATGCCTTTGGATAATTCCCGCAATATTTCTATCATACCTATTTCAGAACAGATTTGAACTATTCTTTTTAGAGCCAATCTATGTCGCTGCTTTGATCGGTAGTTTTATCAGTGATTTTTCAGATTTTTCAAACAAAATCATCCCAAGAATTGTCGCCGCTATTCCGTGTGCCATAAATTCTTATTATTTTCTCTTACATTTTCAATTTAAATTTCCTACACTATCATTCTCTGAAATTCTAATACTTTTGCTGCTTTCTGTTCCAATCGCATTTACCGCCTTAATTATTGGCAGCATCATTGGATTGATTCTTCAAACCCCCATAGTTTTAATTTCGATGCTCTTTTCATTCATTGCCGATGTTATCTATACTTTTTTGAAACGAGCAAGCCTAATTTTAACCTTTTTTACAATATTTATCATAAGTTGTTCTTTATTCTTAACTTGTGCGGCTCTTCCTGAAAATTTCTCACTTTCTCCCCTTCCGCCTATATCCATTGAATCACAAGAAAAATCCGAAGAAGTCGAAACTGTTTACATATCCACTTATGGTAAATGCTATCACAGCAACCCTGATTGCAGCGGTATGAAGTACGCAAGATCAGTCACCCTCGAGGCAGCTCAGAAGACTGGCCGCCGGGCTTGTTCAAAGTGCTACAGAAAGAAGCATTGATAGTGCTCCTTGTTTTATAAACGCACAGACCCCTCCAGCCGTTTCCAGCCGGAGGGCAAAGCAAAAGCCCCCTCAGCTGTTCCCAGCCGAGGGGGCCTCTGCCAACCGTCAAATCTGCCCAAAAGAAAAGTAGGATGTGTCATGCAGAGCACGGGGCTGCACCCGCCGCTCCGTTTGTAGTATAAGCTGTTTTGGAGTTTCGCGCAACCCGTCAAAAAAAAGAGTGCCCGGCAGTGGTACGATGCACCGCCGGGCTGTAACAAGGAGTAAAATACGAATTCCACTCGTCGCGCCTGCCTCTGTATTGTAGCATGCTTTAGGCAGACGCGCAACCTGTATACCTGGAAGTGTGCAAAGCATAAAAAAACGGACAAATACCGCCGTCCGGATCAAAAAACTCAAGCAGACGAACCGCCGAGGAATCCTCGGCGGTTGAATAAACAAAAACGCCCCGGTGCCGCCAACACCGAGGGCAGAAGGGAAGTGCACAGAATGGCAGCCAACAAAAAAGGAACAGACGGCCGCTACCGCTACCGGGTCAACATCGGCAAGGATGCCGACGGGAAGCCAAAATATAAGAACTTCTACGGCACGACGGCCCGCGAGGCCCGTGCCGCTGCGGAAGCCTACCGTATCTCCCTCGGCAAGGGCGCAGATCCGTTCCAGATGGACGCCACCCTTGCCACCCTGTATGACAACCTTATTGCGGCCAAGCGGGCAAAGGGCATCGGCCAGAAGAGCCTTGACCGCTACGAGGACAACAAAAATCACTGGGGCCCATTGCTGAACCGGCCTGCTGCATCCCTGCGCAGTGCCGACTTCCAACAGGTGCTCAATGCCCTGGCTGACTGGCACGATGGCCAGCCCCCGCTGTCCCACTATACGCTGTCCAACCTGCGCAGCAGTGCAAAGGCCGTCTACGACCTTGCGATCCCGGAGGTGGTACAGTACAACCCCATCCCTAAGACCACCTGCCCGGCAGGCACACCGCCGGAAGTCCGCGAGCCCATCACCGAGGAACAGCAGCGCTGGATCCGTGAGACACCCCACAAGGCCCAGCGCGCCGCCATGCTGATGCTTTACTCTGGCCTGCGCCGCAGTGAGGCCACAGCCCTGACCTGGGCAGACGTAGACCTGCAGGACGCAACGATCACGGTAAACAACGGCTATGACTTCCGTGCTAAGCGCAGCAAGGCCCCCAAGACCGCCGCCGGTGTCCGTGTGGTCAACATCCCGAAGGTGCTGGTGGACTATCTCCGGACGCAGCAGGACGGCTGCCTGTATGTGCTGCACAACGACAAAGGCAAGCGCATGACCGAGCAGGGCTGGAAGCGGCTGTGGCAAAGCTATATGTGTGACCTGAACATCAAGTACGGGCATCAGGGGGCCGTAAACAAGCACGACCCCGCCGGTGTGCCGATGGTTATCGACACCTTCACCCCGCACCAGCTGCGCCACACCTTCTGCACCCTGATGTACTTTGCCGGTGTGGACGTCATGACCGCCCGCGATCAGATGGGCCACAAGGACATCAGCGTCACCCTCGGCATCTATACGTCGCTGGATAAAAAGTTCAAGAAAAAGAAAATCAACCGGCTGGATTCCTACCTGAAAAAGACGTGCTGATTTCCTGATTTTTAGGTGCCGATGGCGCAAAAGTGGCGCAAGCGGTTGGTGAGATAACGTGTTTACGTTAAAATATGTATATTAACTGCGTCCTCGTAATGAGCAGGTCGCCTGTTCGAATCAGGTCAGTAGCTCCAACATGAAAGACCCGGAAAAGTGGCTTGTGGCCCAGCTTTTCCGGGTCTTTTTGCATCGTTTTTATAAGGCACTTCTGCGCGGAAAAGTGCGCTTATTTCTCCATTTTTCCCGCTGGAGCAGACCTTTGTTCAGCTCACAGGCCGCCATGCAGCACACGGCAAAGGCCAGCAGCGCACAGTCCGGCGGCACCCGCTGCATGGGGATCACCCGTTCGCACAGGTTGCCAAAGGTCTCCATGGCCTGCTCTGGCCATGTCAGACAGAACAATGCCAGCGACAGCGGCAGGTGCAGCAGTCGGCCTGCCAGCAGCGGACGGAAGGACACTTCTCCGGGGCAGAGGGTGCGCACCTGCAGCAGCACCGACGCCCCCTGTACGCTGAGGGCGGCGCAGCACAGACTGCTGGCCCACAGGCCGGTGCGGGCCGCATAATCGCAGCCAGAGCACACCTCCAGCAGCATGGCCGGGAAGGGTGCCCACGCGGCGGGCAGAAACTGCCCGCACCCGGCTGCCAGCATCCGGAAATACAACACGAATCCGCACAATTTCAGGTACTGCACAGCCGCCTGTGCGATCACTTCGTCCAACCGGGGCGGCGCAGTCTGAGTGGACTGCGCAGAGCGTACCGGGGCAGCGGGTGCCGGGTGCAGACGGTTCAGCAAAGCGGCGGTAAGGTACCCGGCCAGCACCTGCGCTGCAAACAGGCGGATGCCCAGCACCCGGCTGCCCAGCAGCTGCTCCCCTGCCGTGAGGATCACGAAGGACGGCCCGGAGCAGATGCAGGCCGGGAGAAGGGCCGACGCCTCCTGCGGGGTCAGCTCCCGGCTGCGCACGGCTTCGGCCACCGCAGCCGCTGCCGGGGCAAACCCACCCAGGAACCCGATGAGCAGCACCCCACCGGCCGCCGGGCTGTGCACCCCGATGAGCCGTGCCACCGGACGGAACACAAACCCCAGTACCTGCCCTGCCCCACAGCGCATGAGCAGAGCGGAAACAATGAGAAATGGGAACAGTGACACCAGCAGCGGCCCGCCGCACAGGGCAAGCCCCTGCTGCAGCGCACGGGCGCAGCACTGCGGCGCTGCAAACACCAGTCCTGCCGTGCCAATTGCCGTCCCCAACAGCACGACCCGCTGAAACCGGAACGTCTGATACATAACTTTCCCCTCCCGCTCCATATATATGGAACAGCGGCCCGCATTTATGGCACTTTGGGCCAAAATATCATAGCGGAACGGGAGGGAGCCGAATGAGTCCTGCGCACCGCGCGCCTTTTTCGCTGCGGCGCTGGCTGGCCCTTTTGTTCCGGCAGCCGCCGCAGGGGTTGTACCGCCGCCCCTGCCTGTACCAGAGCGGCGACCGGATGGAGATAGAGCACTTTTGCACGGTGTTGTTTTTTGACGAAAGCAAACTGTGTCTGCGGCTGGCGAAGGGGCGGTTCACGGTATACGGCAGCGGACTGCGCATCTGCACCCTGACCTCCGCCCGACTGACGGTACAGGGGCAGTTTTTGCGCACCGATTTTTCCGATGAATAGGAGGCCGTCATGGAAGCTGCAAGCCTTTGGGCCGGAGTGCGCTTTACCGCCCGGAACGGCAGCCCTGAGGCGCTTTTGACCGATGCCGCCGCGCAAAGGCTACACCTGTACGGCATCTCTGCCCGGCCCGGGGGCTTTTGCGGCCATTGTGCAGCGTGGCAGTACCGACGGCTGGCCGCCCTCACCCCCCCCCAGCGGCGGTGGGGGGCGCAGGTC
>ERZ859967.156-NODE-156-length-36155-cov-8.728753_pt1 | contig 36155 bp, 28 predicted proteins | sample MGYA00510115_ERZ859967 | MGnify/ENA primary metagenome ERZ859967 (study PRJEB30046, sample SAMN00715171) | human gut metagenome | study: EMG produced TPA metagenomics assembly of the A metagenome-wide association study of gut microbiota in type 2...
GCAGCACCCGCCGCTACCACCCCGGCTATGAGTGCAAGTGGGCGACCAATACCGTGGTACATATCCTTGAAAACAGGGAGTACACGGGCTGTCTGGTAAACTTCAAGACGGAGAAGCCGTCCTACAAGACCAAGCACAGCGTAGAGAACCCCATTGAGAAACAGGCGATTTTCGAGAACCACCATGAGCCTATCATTGACACCCAGATGTGGGAGCGTGTGCAGGAGTTACGCAAGCAGCGCAAACGCCCGAACCGCTATGATGAAGTGGGCTTATTCTCCGGCATACTCTTTTGTGCCGACTGCGGCAGCGTCCTTTACCAGCAGCGTTACCAGAACGCCACCCGCAAGCAGGATTGTTATATCTGCGGGAGCTACAAGAAGCGTACCCGTGACTGTACGGCGCACTTTATCCGCACCGACCTGTTGACCGCCGGAGTGACCGACAATCTGCGGAAAGTCACCAGCTATGCAGCGAAGCACGAAGCCCGGTTTATGAAGCTGCTGATCGAGCAGAACGAGGACGGGGGCAAGCGCAGGAACGCCGCAAGGAAAAAGGAGCTGGAAGCCGCCGAGAAGCGTATCAGCGAGTTATCCGCTATCTTCAAGCGGCTGTATGAGGACAGCGTGACCGGGCGCATTTCAGACGAGCGTTTCACGGAGCTGTCGGCAGACTATGAAGCCGAGCAGAAAGAACTGAAAGAGAGAGCCGCCGCTATCCGGGCAGAGCTTTCCAAAGCGCAGGAAGCCACGGTAAACGCAGAAAAGTTTATGAATGTTGTCCGCAAGTACACCAGCTTTGAAGAACTTACCCCTACCCTTTTGCGTGAGTTTGTGGAGAAAATCGTTGTGCATGAGTGCAGCTATGACGAGAACGGCACACGCAGACAGGACATTGATATTTATTACTCTTTCGTTGGCAAGGTAGACCTGCCCGAATGACCGCCCGACCTATCCGGCGCAATGCGCAAACGCCGGATAGGAACGGCAAAATTTTTTACACTTCTACTACTTCTTTATCACACATCAGCAAAGAGCCAGGGCGTGAAGCAGCTGGTCGCGGGCGGCGGCGTTGCCCTGATCGGCGTGACCCTTGTCCCGCTGCTGTCCGGGCTGCTGGGCTAAGCCCTGCATCGCTGCCCACAATTTTCCGAACAACTAACACTTAAAATCCTACTCCGCGCTCTCCCGCTCACATGGGAGGGCGCGGGAAAGGAGGTATCTTTGCTTGATTAGTGAGATCATCGAGAAATGGATAAAAGGCATTTTGATAGATGGCATCACGGGCAACCTCTCCGGCCTGTTCGATAACGTGAACGCCAAGGTGAGCGAAATCGCTTCGGATGTCGGTTCTACCCCGCAGGCATGGAACAGCGGCATTTTCAATATGCTGCGCAGTCTTTCCGAAACGGTAGTACTGCCCATTGCAGCGGCCATCCTTGCCCTTGTGATGTGCCATGAGCTTATCCAGATGATTACCGAAAAGAACAATATGCACGACTTCGATACTTCCATGTTCTTCCGCTGGATTTTCAAGTCTGCCTTTGCCATCCTCATAGTCAGCAACACATGGAATATCGTTATGGGTGTGTTCGATGCCACCCAGAGCGTTGTCAACCAAAGTTCCGGCGTTATCATTGGCGAAACATCCATCAACTTTGACCGCCTGATACCCGGACTGGAATTTCAGCTGGAAAGCATGACCATCGGCAGTCTGCTCAGCCTGTGGTTCCAGACCCTTGTGGTGGGCCTGACCATGAACATCCTGTCCATCTGCATCTTCCTTGTGACCTACGGCCGCATGATTGAGATTTATGTTGTGACCGCACTGGGGCCTATCCCGCTGGCGACCATGGGCAGCAGCGAGTGGCGCAGCACCGGGCAGAACTACTTGAAGTCTTTGCTGGCGCTGGGTTTCCAAGCGTTCCTGATTATGATTGTCGTTGGCATCTATGCGGTGCTGATACGCAACATTTCAGGCGCAGCGGACATTGCCGGGGCCATCTGGGGCTGCATGGGCTATACTGTGCTGCTCTGCTTTTGTCTGTTCAAGACCGGCAGCATCAGCAAGTCCGTATTCGGTGCCCATTGAGAAAGGAGCGTTTGAATGGCGTATGTGACCGTTCCCAAAGATTTGACCCATGTAAAAGCCAAAGTCTTATTCGGGCTGACCAAGCGGCAGCTGGTCTGCTTCGGCGGTGCGCTCCTCACGGGCGGACCGCTTTATTTTTTGGCCCGGAACTATCTTTCCAACAGTGCAGCGGCCCTGCTGATGATTTTTGCCATGCTACCGGGGCTGCTGTTCGCTCTGTTCGAGCGGCACGGCCAGCCCCTTGAAGTAGTGATTCAGCAAATGATTCAGTGCTGCTTTATCCGTCCCAAGGAAAGGCCCTATCAGACCAACAATGCTTACGCCGCCCTTGTGCGGCAATACAAAATGGAACAGGAGGTAAAGGCCATTGTCCAGAAAAACGATACCCCGCGAAACCGAAAAGCCCAAAAAGCTCACCCGCGCCCAGAAAAAAGAAATTGATGCCGTTCTCCGCAAGTACAAGGGTGACGGCAAGCCCCGCACGGCGCAGGCCACCATCCAGTATGAGGCCCTCTACCCGGACGGTGTGTGCCGCATTGACCGACGCACATTCTCCAAGTGCATTGCCTTCGAGGACATCAGTTATCAGCTGGCTCAGCCGGAAACAAAAACCGCCATCTTTGAACACCTGTGCGACCTGTACAACTATGTGGATGCTTCCATCCATGTGCAGCTTTCGTTTTTGAATCGCAAGGTTGACCCGGTGCAGTACGCAAAAAGTTTTGAGATCGCACCACAGGGGGATGATTTTGACGACATCCGCGCCGAGTACACCGCCATCCTGCAAAAGCAGCTTGCCAGCGGAAACAACGGCATTGTGAAAACCAAGTACCTGACCTTCACCATCGAGGCCGACAGCCTGAAAACAGCACGGTCACGGCTGATGCGCATTGGCCTTGACCTGCTGGGCTACTTCAAGACTATGGGCTGCGCGGCGCACGTCATGGACGGGCAGGAGCGTTTGGAGGTGCTGCACGGCATCTTCCACCCGGACGGCGAACCGTTCCGCTTTGAATGGGACTGGCTGGCACCCTCCGGCCTGTCTACCAAGGATTTTGTGGCCCCGTCCTCCCTCTGTTTCGGTACGGCCAAAACCTTTGGTTTGGGCGGAAAGTATGGAGCTGTGAGCTTTTTACAAATCCTTGCGCCGGAACTTTCGGACGAAATGCTGGCCGACTTCCTCAAAACGGAATGCGGGATTCTCGTCAATCTCCATGTGCAGGCCATCGACCAGACCGAGGCCATCAAAACCATCAAACGGAAAATCACAGACCTTGATGCCATGAAGATTCAGGAACAGAAAAAGGCTGTCCGTTCCGGGTACGACATGGATATCCTCCCCAGCGACCTTGCCACCTACGGCGAGGACGCCAAAAAGCTGCTGAACAAATTGCAGACCCGGAACGAACGGCTTTTCATGCTGACCTTTCTTGTGCTGAATGTGGCCGACACCAAGCAAAAGCTGGGCAACGATGTGTTCCAAGCCGCAGGTGTGGCACAGAAGTATAACTGCTCGCTTGTCCGGCTGGACTACCAGCAGGAACAGGGCCTTGTGTCCAGCCTGCCGCTGGGCATCAACCAGATAAGGATTCAGCGCAGCCTTACCACCTCCAACGTGGCGGTGTTTGTGCCCTTTGTCACGCAGGAGCTTTTCCAGAGCGGTGCGGCCATGTACTACGGCATCAACGCAAAATCCAACAACATGATCATGCTGGACCGCAAGCAGGCCCGGTGTCCCAACGGCTTGAAGCTGGGCACGCCCGGCAGCGGCAAATCCATGAGCTGCAAGTCCGAAATCGTCAGTGTGTTTTTAACGACTGCTGACGATATTTTTATTTCAGACCCAGAGGCCGAGTATTATCCGCTGGTCAAGCGGCTGCATGGGCAGGTCATCAAACTTTCGCCCACCAGCAAGGACTACGTGAATCCTCTGGACATCAACCTCAACTACTCCGAGGATGATAGTCCGCTTGCCCTGAAATCGGATTTTGTGCTGTCGTTCTGTGAGCTGGTCATGGGCGGCAAAACAGGTCTGGAAGCGATTGAACGCACCGTGATAGACCGTGCCGTGAAAGCCATCTACCGCCCCTATCTGGCGAATCCCTGCCCGGAGAATATGCCGATTTTGTCTGACCTCCACCAAGCCCTGCTCGACCAGCACTTGCCGGAAGCGGACCGGGTAGCGCAGGCATTGGACTTGTATGTGTCCGGCTCGCTGAATGTGTTTAATCACAAAACGAATGTGGACATCCATAATCGGCTTGTGGCCTTTGACATCAAAGAGTTAGGCAAGCAGTTAAAAAAACTGGGGATGCTCATTATCCAAGACCAGATATGGGGCCGCGTTACCCAGAACCGTAGCCAAGGCCGGGCCACATGGTATTTTGCAGACGAGTTCCACTTGCTCCTGAAAGAGGAACAGACCGCCGCGTACAGTGCCGAGATTTGGAAACGCTTCCGCAAATGGGGCGGTGTGCCCACGGGTGCCACCCAGAATGTGAAGGACCTTCTTTCTTCCCCGGAGATCGAGAACATTCTGGAAAACAGCGACTTCATTACGCTGCTGAATCAGGCATCCGGCGACCGCAAAATCCTTTCGGAACGGCTGAACCTCTCCGCAGACCAGCAGAAGTACATCGACAATTCGGAACCGGGCGAAGGACTGCTGATTTTTGAAAACGTGGTGCTTCCGTTTTCCAACCCCATTCCGAAAAACACCCAGCTCTATAAGATCATGACCACCCGGCTTAGCGAGGTGGTGGAGCTATGAGCCTAACACATTTCAGCTTGTTTTCCGGCATCGGCGGCATCGACCTTGCCGCAGAAGCAGCGGGTTTCACCTCTGTCTGTCAATGCGAGTGGGCAGCCTTCCCCGCCGCTGTGCTGGCAAGCCACTGGCCGGAGGTGCCCCGATTTCAGGACATCACCACCGTAACAAAGGAGGCTTTCTTTGAAAAAACAGGACTTCGCACCGTCACCCTCATTTCAGGCGGCTTCCCGTGCCAGCCGTTCTCCACCGCAGGGCGGCAGCGCGGCTTCCACGATGAACGCTATCTGTGGCCCGAAATGCTGCGGGTTATCCGGGAATTGCAGCCCCGTTGGGTGCTTGGAGAAAATGTTGTTGGCTTCCTCCGTATGGGGCTCGACAAAACGCTCATTGACTTGGAGCAGGCAGGTTACGATGTTCGGGTTTTCGTATTACCTGCTGCTGCCGTTGGCGCGTGGCACGAACGGAAACGGGTATTCATCATCGGCTCCGCTGCTTCCCACACCCCTTGCCAGCGACACCGGGGATGTGGGCAAGGGGCTGGACATCCAAATCTCTGCGAATGGCAGTTACCGCAAGATGAACAAGGATGGCAAGGCGTGGACGGCGCGGCTTTCCCACGTGGTCTACCGCATGACACCTACCACGCTGGAAAAGCCCTACCTCAACCCGGACTGGGTAGAGTGGCTGATGGGTTTCCCGCGCAAATGGACGGGCATTCCCTTTGGGCCAAAGAACCCGCCGACATCCCGCGTTTGACCGAAGAGGTGCCGAACCGCAGCAAGCGGATGAAAACACTGGGCAATGCAGTTTCGCCGCCGCAGGTGTTCCCGATTCTCAAATACATTGCGGACATTGAAACGGGCCGCTGTCCGATGGGAGGTGAAGAACCTTGAAAGAATTGCAGGCAAAAGCCAAAGTCACCCAGACCATGACCCGTGACGGTCTGGTGGTAGAAAATCAGGCTGACGGCACTGTGGAGAATGTTTCCTGCCGGGAAGCGGAACAGGATTATTCCACGGATGCCGAGGGCAAGGCCGAAAAAATTCTGGAACGGGCCGAGGACATCAAGGACGGGCATAAAAATAAAAAGAAAGCGAAAAAGGCAGCAGAAACAGCGGCCACCGCCAAAAGTGAAGATGGTCTGCACCGTTCCACCGCCCGTCTGGAACTGACCGAAGAAGAACGGGCAGACCCGGCGTTGCAGCCGTACATCCAAAAGGCGGAAGCGAAAGCCGACAAGCTGGATGCGGCCCGCGCTGCTCTGCCCAAAAAGCGTGTCCCGGTCAAGGGAAAAGTCTACGATGCTGCCAACGGCAAGGCAAAATCCACCCTGCGCTTTGAGCAGCAGGACAAAGGCCCGCCCAGCCTGAAACCAAACCCGGCCAGCCGCCCGCTGTCGGAAGCATTGCTGTTTGCCCACGGAAAAATCCATGAAGTCGAACACGAAAATGTGGGTGTGGAGGGTGGCCACAAGGGTGAAGAACTGGTGGAACATCAGACCGCCAAGGCCATCCGCAGCGGCATCCGGCACTACAAGATGAAGCCTTACAAGGCTGTGGAAAAGGCAGAGCGTCAGCTCATGTCTGCCAATGCAGAATACTTTTACCAGAAATCCTTGCGGGACAATCCGCAAATTGCACAGGCGGCCAGCAACCCCATTTCCCGGATGTGGCAGAAACGGCGTATCAAACAGCAGTATGCCAAAGCTGCACGGCAGGCCGGACAAGCCGCCGCGCAGGGTGCAGCCGCCACCGCAGAGAACGGTTTCCGAGTAACGAAGCTGGCAGCCGAGGGCGGCGAACGAGTGGCCGAATTTGCGGCCCAGAACTGGAAAGCCATTCTGATCGTGGCCGTGTTCGGTCTGCTGGCTCTGCTCTTGATAACGGGTTTGCAGTCCTGCACCGTGATGGCGGGCACCGCTGGAACCGGCGTGACGGCATCCTCTTACTTTTCCAAGGACAAGGATATGCTGGGTGCAGAAAAAACCTACGCCAAGCTGGAACAAAAACTGCAACGGTATCTCGACACCTACGAGGCCACCCACAATTACGATGAATACCACTTTTATTTGGACGAAATCGAGCATGACCCCTATGTGCTGATCTCGATTTTGTCTGCGCTGCATGATGGCGTTTTTACATTGGCCGAGGTGCAGGGCGAACTTGAAATGCTCTTTGAAAAGGAGTATATTCAGAACGGCGAAAACCCTTGTAAAATAAGGATTTCCGCCGTTTTTCCATACCTGTTTGTCGCTTAAATCTGTGAACAGATACTAAAAGATAATAGCAGATACTTCGATTTAAGCAGCTAACCATTGCGCAACGCAATTCTGAATTTTATCATTCCAGTCGTTTTCATCTGTGGCAAGTTCTTCTTGCCGCATGACTTCATCAAGGAATTGTCGGATATTATGCGGGGCTGGCTGTGTGTGATAGTTATACGAATTTTCCACAAGTCGCATAAACTGGTCTAACTCAAGCGGAATTATTTTTGTTTTGCCGCCATAGTATGAAATGCCTATTTTGTTAAGGGCAAAGAAGTGTGCTAAACAGGCTTTATTGATTGTCGGCGCTATAAACAAACAATAGGCTTCTTTTCCCGTCCGCTTTTTCATCTGCCCATAATGGCGGGCTACGGGTTCGCCCTCGCTTTCATATTGCCGTTGTCCTTGCTGCATTGTCACTTCTACGGACAAAACAAAATCATCATAATCGCATTCAATATCAGGCATATTGCCAGACGCAGTAGAAAGTGGTTGCCCTACATCATCAAACTTGAAATTGCCCTTGATGTTTCCACCGTCAAGCATTGTCATCGCTCGCCATGTATTATATTCAAGCATAAGCGGCGCATCATAATACCCGTCAGAAATAATTTCATTGTAGGTGTCAATGATTTCTGAATACAGGGCATAAGATTTGATTTCTGTTACCTGTGCTTTTATAACGGCTTCTTTGCGCTCTGCTACAATAGCGTCCCGTATATCTTTCAGTTCTTCAATGTTCTTGCCCGCAAGCTGCCGTTGCGTATAATCGCTTATACGCATAAGATAGTCAATAACATTATCAATATTATCGACATAAAGAACGGGGATAGTAGCATTGAACAGATATTCCTTGTATCTGTCTGTATCATCGACAAAAACAGGCTTTCTGTCCACGTTGGCAAGTATGAAGTCAACTTCTTTCAATTTATCGGGATAGAAAGAAATAGAGCGGTTCTTGTGTGAAATGGATACAAGCCCCGTATAACGCAAGTAACGGAAACAAGCGTCTGTATAGTCCCGTGTGTTGCTTTTCTTTGTAGTCAGGAACTTTTTCAAGCTCTTGTCTGTCGTTTCCCGTGTCTTTGTCTTTCCTGCGTCTATGTCATCGGAATAAGCCTGCAAAAGAGAGTCTGTCCACTTTTCATCAACAAATTTCTTATATTGCCCCTTATGTTTTTCCTTTTCGGCTCTGAAGTTAAGAATTGCGTTCTTTACGGTATCATACTGCCTGTAGTCGATCAGCATAAGGGCAAAGATTTTCAATTCATCAAAAGAAAGACTTTCTAAATCACGAATAAGCCGCATAATTTCTAAATACGGCTTGATGAAGAAAGTCCCCTCAATGTTGTTGGTTTCAATGTGATACGGCGACGGGAATTGAAACTTCAGCAGTTGCCGCAAGAAAATTTCTTGCGGTCTATTCCCGTACACTAATGCTTTCCCCGCATCCGTCAATTCGATGTGCGGGGATAGGTCAACAAAACCTAAAGCCTTTGGTGCTCTGTTTATTCTGTCCCTTGCGCTAAAATCTTTATTTTTTGATGAACCGCTACCCTCAAAGAACCCCGATTGCGCTAACAGGTCAATAAACGCAATCTGCGTTTGTTTGTTCCATTTTTGCCCGGAAAAATGCTCACTAAGCAACTGTATCTCCGGTATCATTTTAGACGGGGTGCGGGGCGACGTTGTGAAGAATAAGGCTTTGTTTTTTAGGTATGCCATGTGTTCCCCTCCCGGCTTAATAATTCTTTACGACAATGTGCATTTTATCGTTGTTAAAACGATTTTTGATATTTACGGCGTAGTTCTTATAATACTCGTCGAAAACATAATCTCCATATAATTCCATGGTCAACGGGGTCTTGCCGATAACCATAAGCGCACGGCAGGGAAGATTTCTAAAATCAGCAGCTAAACGTCTATGTTCGGTTTCATCAAAACCGTTCATCATATCAATATTTCCATAGTCATTGAAAACGCAATCATAAGGCGGGTCAAGGAATATAAAATCCTCTTCTCCTGCCATATCAAATATGCGTCTATAATCAAGACTATACAGGTCTGCAGTACGCAATAATTGGCTGTGTTGCGCTGTGACTAATTGTGTGTTAAGATTAGGATAGCGCCCAAAAGGCACATTGTATTCGCCGTTGCTGTTATACCTAATCATACCAGAATACGCCGTTTTGTTAATGAAAAAATATACAACGCCGTCTAAAAAACTGCCGTCAGGGTGATTAAAAAGCTCCCGCATTTTATAGTATAATTCTTCATTGGCATTTGGTACACGTTCATCAGGCGTTTGTGCTTTCAGCTTTTTATATGTTGCTTGATTGGCTTCATACACGCGTTGAAGTTCATCAAGCTGCACCCGCATTTCCGGGTAATTATCGCGAAGTTGTCGATAGAACAACATTAGCCGTTCATTGACATCATTTATTATTGCGACTTCGGGTTCAAGATAAAAATATAAAGCACCGCCGCCAAAAAAAGGCTCGATATATCTATCAAAGTCGTCAGGAATGTATTGCAGAAAGCGGGGAATTTCCCGCGATTTTCCGCCTCTATATTTTAATACTGGGTTCATTCGCGGCACCCCCCTTTCTTGTGCTTGCACAGACTCTATATTAGTATAGCACATCAATCTGCAAAAAGATAGTGCTTTTCAGAAAAAATCAAAATTATTATTGCCTTACCCGTCGGCTGCAATACAGGGTCAAGTCCTCTTTGTAGCCCTCGAATGCGTCCACACGGGTTATATCGTACAGAACACCTTTATAGCGCACAACATGGGCGGTCGTTATGTCCGTGCGGTAATTTATCGTGAACAGCACTTCTTCCTTATAGTTGATTGTTGCCGCCGCAAAAACTTCTTTGCCGGAAAGCCTGACCTCTCCCGTACTGACCGCCGAATGGGAAAACCGCCTGACCGAGATTGCCAAGGGCAATGCAGACGCGGACGAGTTCATGGCCGAAATTGAAACGCAGGTACGCCAGCTGGTCAAAACCTATTCCTGCATCAGCGCGGACAAACAAAACCTGTTCCAGTCGGAACGGGTTATCATCGGCAAGTGTCCCCGGTGTGGTGAAAACGTCTACGAGGGCAAGAAAAACTTCTACTGCGGAAATCGTGGCTGTCAGTTCGTAATGTGGAAGAATGACCGCTTCTTTGAGCAGCGAAAAAAGGCGTTCACCCCGAAGATCGCCGCCGCTCTGCTCAAAAACGGTAAGGCAAAGGTAAAGGGCCTCTACTCCGAGAAAACAGGCAAAACTTATGATGCAACGGTGCTTCTGGCAGATACGGGAGGCAAGTACGTCAATTACCGGGTAGAGCGCAAAGAGTAAGGCAAAAATACGAGGGCCGGTTATGGTAAGGTGAAGCATTCATTTTGCCATAACCGGCTCTCTCTATCCGTAGGATAGGGACAGTTCTTTGAAAGGAGCGTGCGATAATGAGCGAACTATTTTCCATCCAGCTGCAAAATCGGCAGCAGCAAGGCAGGGATGGCGTCTGGCTGGACCTGCCTACCACAACCGAACGGGTACAAGCGGCCCTGCGGCAAATCGGCATTTCGTCCGATAATCCGCAGGGCCTTTTCATTTCCGGCTACTTTGCCGAGGAAGAAAAGCGTTTTGCGATTCCCTACAACATGGTACTGGCATCCAATGTGGACGAACTGAACTTTCTGGCATCACGACTGGAAACACTCTCTACCGGGGAACGCGCAGAGCTGAACGCCGCCCTGCAAGTCCCGCAGAGTGAACTTTCCAGCATCGGGAGAATCACCGACTTTCCCGAAAACGTGGACTATTATGTGCATCTGCCGGATGTGCGCGGCCCTGCCCAGCTGGGAGACTACTACTTGAACCGTTCCGGCATGGTGGATATGCCGGAGGAATGGAAAGGCGGCATCGACACGGCGCAGTTTGGCCGGTATGTGGCCCAGCAGGAGCAGGGCGCATTCACCGAGTACGGCTATCTTGTCAAAAGCGGGGACGAATGGCAGAAAGTCTACGAGGGCCAACCTGTGCCAGAGGAATACCGGGTGCTGTCTTTTCCTGCGCCGGAAGTCATGCGGGATGCAGCCAATATCCCGCCGCCTGTTCAGCCTGAAACGGAACCGCAGAAAGTTATTCCCATCATCCTGAACGGCAAAGACAGCGTAGAGCGCATGAAAGAAATCACGGACCGACTGGAAACAGGGATTCAAGAGCTGTTCGACAGCGACCGCTACAAAGCCTATCTCACCACGATGGCAAAATTCCACAATTACAGCTTCAACAACACCTTGCTGATCGCCATGCAGGGCGGACAGCTGGTGGCGGGCTTCAACAAGTGGAAAAACACGTTCCACCGCACCGTGAAAAAGGGCGAAAAGGGCATCAAGATTCTTGCTCCCGCGCCCTACAAGGTTAAGCAGAAAACGGAAAAGCTGGACGAACAGGGCAAGCCCGTTTTGGACAAAGACGGTAAGCCACTGACCGAGGAAAAGACGGTGCAGATTCCGGCCTTCAAAGTGGTTTCTGTGTTCGATGTCAGCCAGACCGAGGGCGAACCGCTGCCATCCATTGCGGTGAATGAACTTTCCGGCAGCGTGCAGGACTATCAAGATTTTTTCAAGGCGTTGGAGCAGGCTTCCCCGGTGCCCATCGGGCTTGAGGACATCGAGGGCGGGGCGCACGGCTATTTTCATCTGCTCGACAACCGCATTGCCATCCAAGAGGGCATGAGCCAGCTGCAAACCATCAAAACGGCCATCCATGAGATCGCCCATGCTAAGTTGCACGCCATCGACCCAGACGACCCGGAACAGACCAACCGCCCGGACAGCCGCACCCGCGAAGTACAGGCCGAAAGCGTGGCCTATGCCGTCTGCCAGCATTACGGGCTGGACACGTCCGAGTATTCCTTTGGCTATGTGGCTGGGTGGAGTTCTGGCCGGGAACTGGCCGAACTGAAAGCCTCTCTGGAAATTATCCGCAGCGCGGCCCATGAGCTGATCTCTGCGCTGGACGAACATCTGGCAGAACTGCGCCAGCAACGGGAAGCGAATCTTTCCGTTGCACAAGAGGCCGCATTTGCGCTGGACGACGGCAGCACCCTGTTCATCCAGACCTGTGATTCCGGCTATGACTACACTCTGTATGACCCGGACAACAGGGCTCTGGACGGTGGACAGCTGGACGCACCCGGTCTGACCCTGCCGGATGCCGGGCAGGAAGCACTTAATCTGCTGGGGCAGACAGCCAAGGTGTCGGAAGTTTTGTTGGGTGACAAGCTGGCGGTGTTCCAAGAGGCGGCAGAAAAAGCGAATGAAATTCCCGAACCTGTTAAAATTCCAGACCCAGCCGCAGAACCTACGGTCACGATTCTGTGGAGCGAAAGTGACAAGCTGCAGGACGGCGAAATCATGCCGCTGTCCGTGGCAAACCGCGTCTTTGAAGAACTGGACACCGCCCAGCACACAGACCGGGAAAAGGATGGTTACGAGGGTGGCTGGTACGACAAGACCGCGTTCCGCATTGATTTTACCCTGAACGGTCAGCCCGACAACTACGAGGGGCGGCAGGATTTCGGGGACGGAGAGGGCTCTTTGGTTCAGCACATCCAGAACTACCACGAATACTACACTAAAGATGAAAATTGGAAGAATTTTGTTCTGCATAACAAAGGCCCGGAAGCATGGGAGCAGGACAAGGCAGAGCGGGAAATAGTACTGACCGAGTTTATCCCGTACCTCAAACAGCATTGCAATCTTTCGGCCATGGAGCGGGCAGCCACCACCGCTTTGCGGGAGGGACAGAACATTTCGCCGGAACAGGCTGCCTATTACAACACTGTTGTGGCCTATGTGCAGGACTGCCGCCCGCTGCTTAACCAAGGCCAGTATAACTTGCCGGAACCGCCCAAGCTGGCTGACTTTGACCAGAGCTTGCAGGATTACAAGGCACAGGTGCAGGCCGAGATCGCGCAGGAAGCGGCTGCTGCCGGAATGACCGTAGAGGAATACGCAGCGGCAGGTTTTGAGGTACCACAGCAGGACAGCTTTTCCATCTACCAGCTGCGCAATGAGGATTCCACCCGCGATTACCGTTTTGAACCTTACGACCGCCTACAGGCTGCCGATTTGACTGTGGACAAGGCCAACTACGAAGAAGTATACTCTGCGCCGCTGACTGCTGGCACCACATTGGAGGACATCTACCGTACATTCAATGTAGACCATCCGGCAGACTTTAAGGGGCATTCGCTGTCCGTTTCGGATGTGGTGGTGTTGCATCAGAACGGCCACGACACCGCCCACTACTGCGACAGTGTGGGCTTCCAGCAGGTGCCGGAGTTCTTGCGGGAAAATCCGCTGCGCACCGCAGAACTTTCCACGGAACAAAACGAAAATATGATTGATGGTGTGTTGAACAATGCGCCCTCTCTGGGCGAATTGGAGGCAAAAGCAAAAGCCGGAGAACAAATTTCTCTGACGGACCTTGCCGCTGCAGTCAAGGCCGAAGAAAAGGCACCGAAAGCCAAGAAATCCCGCGCAGCCAAACCGAAAAAGCCGTCTATCCGGGCACAACTGGATGCCGCAAAAAAGGAACAGCGCAAGCAAACACAGCCACGGGAAAAGTCAAAGGAATTGGAGGTGTAAACCGTGCAGAAATTTGAAAATATGGATGTGATCGCTGCGCTGGAAGCTATCATGCACCAGAACACCGCATACTACCAGAGCGATTTTGCCTATGACATCAAGATGCTGCGGGAAGCAGCCCGCAGCGACCAGCCGGAAGATAAGCTGCTGTTGTGGCTGTCCCGGCCCTCTGGAACATTCTGCTTCCGGGAACGGGATGTGCTGCTCAAAGACACCCAAGCCTACAACACATGGAAATTCTGCGGCGAGCAGACCCACGACAGGATTCTTGCCTATGCAGTGGAGCTGACCGGCGCAGCCAACGGAACCGTGCAAGGCAATCTGTATGAATTGGACTATCAGTAGCATTTCCAGCACATCCGGGAAGCCGCCCTGCCCATGGGTGCCAACCGTCTGATCTACGAAAGCGGGATGCGGGAGATTGGCCCGAAAGAGCATTTCGACAGCCGCCCGGATAAATATTTCGGTGAACTCGTGCGGTATGAAATGCAGCCCCGCGACCCGGAACTTCTAAAAGTTGCAATCCGGCAGGAGCAGCGCAGCCCGGTGACTTCAAAGAACACCTTGCGGCACTGCACACTGGGCTGATCGAGGCCGAGGCGCAGCGTATCGCGGCAGACATGAAACGTCTGGCTGCTCCCAACAGCCCGGACAAGAATCATTTTATGGTGGAGGTATCGCCCTACTTCACCAAACTGGCATCCAGCCGGGACACGGACCAGCTGCTTGCCATGCTGCCGTATAAATCTTTACATCTGTCCAGCGTAAAAGACCGTTTTGGCATCTACGCGCTGGTTGACAAAAACGAGAACCGAGATAAGAACATTTGCAAACCCCGTGCTTCCGTTCGCAAGCAGCTTTCCGAAACAAAACAGGCCGCCAGCCCGAAAAAGGCAGCGGCCCGCAGCAAACAACACGAAATGGAGGTCTGACCATGAATTTCAGCGTAGAAGAAGAAAATTTGATCTGTATGTACCACACCTCTGACCGCCGCCGCACGATGGCACGGATGCTGGCCGCCCTGCCGGATATGGACACGGAAATGCGGCGGCTGGCGAATAGCACCCTTGCAAAACTGGAGCGCATGATGGACGCCGACTTTGACGGACAGAGGTTCGATTTTGTTAGCCACTAATTTGTAAATGTATATAGGGCACATCATATTTTAATTGTGATGTGCCTTATATTTATTTGAGATTTGACAACGTTGATAGTGCGTTAATAAGCCGAATACAATCAAGTTTATTATTGATTTGACTTGTTCTTCCATGAACTAGCCAGTGGCGATTCGCTGCGTTTGGCTCTTCTTTTGAGAAATTGCTCTTTTCAAAAAGCAATCTAATATACTCATACATAGAAAGCCAGCAAAGGCTCTTTACATTATTACCTTTTTTCCCCTCTTCCTCCATTTGGAAATTGCATATCCGCATCATACGTACATCTTCCGGATTATCACCAAAAGACGAAATTTTTCCTTCAAGGATTGTTGTTAAAACGGTAAGGCAGGAAGAATACATTCCTTGCTTAAATATGCTACAGCATTCTTCCCATCGCTTTTTTTGTCCGGGATTCTCTATGGAACTTTCTATAATATCCTGCAATTTGTTTATTCTTTCTTCTGTATAGAAATTCTCAAAGAACAAATCGATACTTTCTGCTCCATGACAATTTATAAGCTCTACTAATTGTTCGACTTCAATTGTCAATGGTATCGTCCATCCTGCTTTCGCAACATTGATGACTGGTTCTTTCAAATCATTTTCAAGGGAAACAGTCGTTGGAAGTATAGGAGATGAAGGCTCACCTTCTTTTTTATAAAACGGTAAATCTTTATTGTTTAGTACAATATCCTGCATTCTTCTCATTAGTGCCGCTTTGCGCTTTTTTTCAGGAAGGCGATTGATTCTCATCATCTCCAATTTAGTTGCAAGTTTTGAGTAGGAGTTATAAATATCTACAGCATCCTTTTTCTTAATTGCAAAATGATTTGCCACTTGTTGAAAAACAGCATCATCGTGTTTGTGCGGATAGTACCCATTGTCGATTTTTTTGAACTGCTCGTATAATTTTTCACAGTACTCAAAAACATCTCTATCCTTAAATGTAGCCATGCTCGATTACCTCTTTCTAGAGTATTGGTTTTTATAGAATCCAAGTGTCATTATTGAGCATCTCTTGAAAATCCAAGTCAATCGAAGTCACCTTTCATAATATGGTTCAAGAGTTCTTCAATCGCATTGCAGGTATCATCAAACGAAACGTCCTTTGCATAGTCGTATTCCCTGCTATACTTGTTCCATTGCCTGCGGAGTGTATCGCTGTCCCGGATTTCCCGCATAATCTCCTGATACTGCGTTAAAATTTTAGCACTGCCACGCTTTTCCGTTGTCCGTTCCAGTGCCCGCCGCAATGTTGCCTTATCGCACTCTGCCCCACGCAGAGCATACAGAATATAGATGTCGTAGTAATCTCTCGGACGGGTGTTTGCAATATTGCGGGACAGTACGGTTTCCAGCTTTTCGGCCAGAACTGTTTCAAGATTGTAGGCCAGAACGCTGATTGTGCGGTCGTCGAACAGCATTGAAAAGGTGTACTCGATCTCGCGGGGCGTTATCATATCGCCAGTGGTGACATCCACCGTCAGCGGAACGCTGATCGGTGGGTAGTTGGCTTTCAGCGACACACGAATTCCGGGATAATCGTCCGTTTCCCGGATGTCTGCAACGCCCAGAACTTCAAACTGCACATCATCGTCAATCTGGACTGCGCACACATCTTTGAAAATGGAAAGGATGGCTTCATGGGTCAGCGTAAAGCCCTTGATGGTCGTGTCCAAATCCATAGTGGCCCGTGTGTCCAGACCAACGATAGCCGACACTAGAAAGCCGCCTTTGATGATAAAGTTATGCTTATACGGTGAAAGCGAAATGCGTTCCAGCAGTCTTTCCAGCATATAGTTCTGCATCACAAGTTGCGCGGAAATATGCTTCTCGGCTGCTTTCTCTTTAATATAGGCTTTTAACTGCATCGGATTTTTTGTAATCATAGTAAAATCTCCATGTAGCGCAGAACCTTGGGCTTCACGCGAAGTCGTTCTGCGTACTGCATCAATTTGTGAATGTCTTTGTCTTTGGATGCGGCATAACGCTTCATAGCCGCGCCCACAATTTGTATATCGCTCCCGCTGCCGCGCAGGATGTCACACAACGTCCGTTCCAAATCGTAAACACGAATCGGGTTGCCGGATGGCGATTGGATTTCAATAATACCAAAGTCATAATTTTCTGGAATGGCACGCTTGACGATCAAATCTTCCTGCTTCAAAGACAGTGCGTTGTAACCCTTGGGAAAGGTCATAGTGTACCTTGCCGGAGTGCGGTCAGAATAGCCCAGCAGATAGAGAGCAGTATCATGTGAATAGATGCCGCGACTATACTTCCGCTGTAACAGGTAAAAATCATCTTCCCATGCACTGCTCTGTACATACAGGCCGCGCCCGAAACGGTATAGTTCCCCGCTCTCGACAAAATCATGCAGATAGCCCCGATGTAAGCCGGCTTTCGTCAACTGTGCGGCCGTAATGATACCATTGGGGGCAGACTGCACCATTTTTTCTACTTTGCCCATGTTGTTCATGCTATCACCTCACTTGACATTCACACATTATATTATATAGAAATAATGTGTGTTCGTCAACAGTGAATTGACAATTGCACATTATTTCAGCTAAAAGTAATGTGTCGTTGTCAAGTAATGTTCACAGAGTCTTATCCCTCTCCTGCCTGTGATTCTGGAATAGAACACCGTCCACATTCTGCTTGATAATGCCATACTCCTGCATCTGGCGTTTGGCTTCGGCGTACTGCCGCTGCAGCTGGTCTTTCTGCTCGGCCAGTTGCTTATACTCGGCTTTCAGGGTGTAGAGGTCGGGCAGCTTTTGAAAGCCCTGTTCTTTCAGGGCCTTGGCCGCTGCTTCATAGAGAATCAGGGTGCCTTCATGCTTGCGCCGGAACTGCTTTTTGTCAGCAGCCCGCTGATACTCCTGCACCAACGGGCGCAGCTCCTTACAGGTAGTAACATCCTTTATCAGCATGGCCATTTCTGCAAGTCGGCGTTCGGCTGCTTTCAGCGCGGCGGCAGCTTCGGTGCTGGCGGCGGTGATCTCGGCCACACGATTTTCCAAATCCGGGTAACTATCAATTTCATGCTCCGTCAGGAAGTTCAGCGTCCGGGCAGCCTGTTTCAGATTGTGGAGTTTTGCCCACTTCTCATACCCTGCGGACTGCTGGGCCTTGATGCTGTTCTCCAAATCAATCCGCAGAGAAATTTTACGGTTTTCCTTGGGCTTTCGCTCCACGAACCGCCCTTTGATGCGCTCGGTGATGGCTTCCTCGGTGTAGGCTTCGCCCAGCGTTTTGCAGCGGGTGAACCGTTCCTGTCCGGGCGCACGGAACGAAACATACTTGCCACGCTTGGCCTCGTAGCCCTGCTCCTGCAGAAGCCGCAGAAAATCGTCAAAATCCTTGGCCTGCGGGATGGCTGCATCTATGGCAGCTTTCAGCTTCGCCTTCCAGCTTGTGCCCTTGCGTTGTGCGTCCCACTCGGCATAGCTCTTGCCTCTGTCTTGGCCGGGCATTACCACGGACAGGCCGTGTTCCTTGCAAAGTCGGTCACTGGTGCGCCGGATGTAAGCATAGCTCCGCCGGTTGGAAACATACTTCCGCTGATTCACCATGTCCACAGCGCAAAAGATAATGTGGTTGTGGACGTGCCCTTTGTCAATGTGCGTAGTTAGCACATAGGGATATTTTCCTTGCAGCACTTCATCTGCAAGCTGTCGGCCAATTTCGTGGGCCTGCTCCGGCGTGGTTTCGCCCGGCGCAAAAGACTGTATCAGGTGGTGGGCCAGATTGTTGCCTTTCTGCATGGCCTGTGACAACAGCAGTTCAAATTCGATGTCTGCGGTTTCGTAGGCACAGGCAAAGGAGGACACCAACATTTTTTCATCCGTCTTGGCCGGATTCTCGATGTAGTCCAATGCCTTTTTCAGCGTTGACTTGATAGGATGTATCTTTGTAACTGCCATATCTGCGCCAATGCTCCCTTGATGTCCGCAACATCTTGTGTGTACAGCGGCCCCATACTGTTCAGCCGCCGTGCGATCTGATTGACGTTGACACCAATCTTTTGCAGTTCGGCGGTTTGCGCCCGGATGTCGGTGGTGTCGATGTGGACAACATAACCGTCTATCAGCATCTTCCGGGCGTATGCAGAAAAGTTCCGGGTATGCAGCAGAGCCATCTTCTGCCGGATAAGTTCCCGTTCCTCCGGCGTCACGGGAACACGCAGAACAATTTTTCGGGTTTGGTTCGCCATAGTTTTACCTCGTTTCTTGGGGGTCTGGGGTACTCCCCAGCAAGCATTTCTGCCGGGAGTGGCTACACTCCCTATGCTTGCTACGTTACCTTTCCCCACTACTATGACACCACAATACCCCCGTTTTGCCCGCAAAATGCAAAAAAATAAGAGGACGCTTTTGCATCCTCTCAATGACCGTGCATGACAATCAGACACACACGGGCTCTTTTTCCTGTTCATGGATTCGTAAGGCACCGTCAATGGCACCTTCTACGATGGGTAAGTATTCTTCCGGGCAAAGCTGCAGCTTGTGGCTGACCCGCTGACGTTCCGCACTTTCTTCCCGCATGAGTTCCGGGTTGAAGTACCGCTCCACGGGCAGACCACATATTTTTATCAGCTGAATCACCACCGGCAGGCTGGGCAGCGTGCCTTCGTTTTCGATGTTCGCAAGATACCGGCTGTCACAATGTATCATGTCAGCCAGCGCACTGCGGGAAAGCTGTTTTGCCTTTCGAGCTGCCTTGACATCCGCTCCGAACGTTTCAAAGCCGGGACAGTCCTCAATTTTCGCCATTCTGCATCACCCATATACATTTTATAGTTCATGGGCGATTGGCGAAATGATGCAAAACCCATTCAGCTTACACTTTATAGTTCCACTTGAAAATCAGACGCGCGCGCCAGAGTTTATTCTGGCTCTCATTCTACTTTCGTTGCGCGGTTTTTCTATACTCTAATGGCAACAATCCAGTGCTTTTGCGGAATAATTCTGCAAATCGGCTTGAAGTGGAATACCCCACTGTTTGGGCAACTTGTCCGACTGTCAGCTCTGTGTATGCCAGCAGATACTCTGCTTGGCTCATGCGCCGCTGCTGAATATACTCTGTGATGGTGCAGTCGTGGTATTTCTTAAAACAGCTTTTCAGTTTCGTTGTCCCCATGCAGGCAATCTGCGTCAGCCTTTCAAGAGGAATGTCAAAAGCATAATGGTCACTAAGGTATGAAGCGACCGTCTGGATACTTTCTATATCCTGCTGCGAGAGCTTATGAACTGGTTTATCAGGATGCTTCTTCTGATATTCCACTACCATTGAAACTGCTTCTGCGACTTTTCCCTCATAAAAAAGTTTTGCGGCAATCCCTTCTCCGCGATAGTCCTTAATCTCCGTAAGCAACCGTGACATCGCAGGAAAATCTGATGTTTGGTCGATTTTGCGGAAGGCGTCAATCGGATTGATCTGTGCCTCAGGGTACAGTTTCTTCAGATAATCTTCATAATATGCGGGTGCAATCTCGATTCCAACCGAACGGATTGGAATGTTCTTATGTATCAAAGCCTTGTATGGCGCATAGCCTCCGATAAACGTTTTGATGCAGCCGGCAGACAGTCTGCGGTATGGCGATAACTCTTCCCCGGAGATAGAATCATACTGCGTAATACTCAAACATTCTGGCAAAGAACATTCCAGCATGAAATCCTTGTGGAAAGAAAAATTGTGAATTTTAATATCGTATAGGTCTTTCTGTCCATAAGTCCAGTAGGTACCTTCTCCGACTTCGGAAGAAAGTTTCCAGCAGATACCCAATGCCCCGTATTGCTGGTTATCCGAGTCACGGATAAAACCGTGTTCCGCAAGCAGGGGCGCATAAAGCTGATCGATGATTTCCGACATGAAAGTAGACCGCCTCCTTTTTTGCAACGATTGGACGAACCTTTGAAAGGAACGGACGAACATCGCCGAAACCTATTGAATGCTGTTCGTCACAAGTGTACCGTATTAGATAACGGTTAGCAGCATCTAATCGAAGAATATCACAAACCGCTTGTCGCGTCAAGACAACGAAAGGTAGGAGGCTCAAAATGAGTAATCAAGTAAATTCTATGAACAAAGGTCTGACTGTGAAAGACCTTGTAACAACTGGCATTTTTACCGCACTGTTATTTGTTTTTGTATTGGTGGGCGGTGTCTTTTTTGCAACGAATCCCGTGCTTACTTTTTTCATGCCGGCAGGAGGTGGGCTGCTTGCTGGCCCCATTTATCTTTTGCTGATTGCAAAAGTACATAAGCGTTGGAGCCTTTCTATAATGGGCATTATCATGGGTATTATTTGGTTCGTGACCGGTATGCACTGGGCTTTTGCATTGGGCTACCTGATCATGGCGATTGTCGCGGACTTTGTTGCTGGTGCAGGGCAGTACAAAAGCAAAAAACTCAACAGCCTGTCTTATATCCTGTTCTCTCTCGGCGGCACTGGTTCGTATATCGTGTTCTTTGTTGACCCCAACGGCTGGGCACAGACTATGCTGGGAAACGGAACTGAACAGAGCTACATCGACACCATGCAGGCAACTGCAAATACCGGCATCCTGATTGCCATGTTCGCTGCTGTTATCATTACATCTGCAATCAGCGCTTTTGTAGGCTGCAAAATGCTGAAAAAGCAGTTTGAAAAAGCAGGTATTACAGCATGAGCGGTAAACGCCACAAGAAAGGGCTTTGGCTCGACCCACGGGCCAAGCTCTTTCTTATTCTTATATGTGTTTTATCGTCCATGTTCGCTCCTTCACTTGCATATCAATTTGTCCTTGTTATGCTGATTGCGATATTGGGTGCTTTCTTTGGAAAGTGGAAATATGTCATTAAGGCTGTATGCTTTTATGCGGTCATCTGTGTCCTGACAGTTTGGATCATGGCAGAAATGACAGGCACGCTGCGGACAATGTTTATTGCCTTTTTAGGATTGTTTCATAAGGTCTATGCGTGCGGAACCTTGGCTGGGATTGTTCTGACTACTACAAAAGTCAATGAGTTCCTGTCTGCTATGAACCGTGTCCACGCACCCAAAAAGTTAGTAATTCCTATGGCAGTTATGCTGCGGTACATTCCAACTATTCAAGAGGACTGGCGCTATATCAAGGACGCTATGCGGATGAGAGATGTTTCACCTTCTCTGGCGGGCTTTTTAGCACATCCGGGCATGACGGTTGAGTGTATTTATGTGCCTTTGTTGATGGCAGCTTCAAAAGCAGCGGATGATCTTTCTGTTGCTTCTGTCACTCGTGGAATTGAAAATCCCAATCCACGCACCTGCCTTGTCCAGATAAAATGCGGAGCTGCCGATTGGGGTGTCATGGCCGTTGCCGTAGCTTATCTGATTTTTGAATTATGTGTGCGGGGAGGTGTGATCGCTTGATTGAGTTTGAAAATGTATCGTTTTCCTATACAGGACAGGAACATGGTGGGCTGCATGACATCAATTTGAAAATTTCGGACGGAGAATGTGTCCTGTTCTGTGGCCGCAGCGGGTGCGGAAAAACAACGATCACAAGGCTGGTGAATGGACTGATCCCTCAGTTTTATCAGGGAGATATTCATGGTCGTGTTCTGGTAGATGGTCAGGAAATCAGCAATATCCCCATGTATCAGATTGCTGCTAAGGTCGGCTCCGTTTTCCAAAATCCACGGACACAGTTTTTCAATGTGGACACAGACAGCGAGATTGCCTTTGGCATTGAGAACGAGGCTCGTCCTCCACAAGAGCTGATAGAGCGAGTGGAACAGACAGCCGACGATCTGCGTATTCAAAAGCTGCGGAACAGGAATATTTTTGAACTGTCCGGCGGTGAAAAGCAGAAAATCGCCTTCGCTTCTGTTTATGCCATGAACCCACAGATTTATTTGCTGGATGAACCGTCCTCCAATTTGGATATGACTTCCATTCAGGAGTTGAGAGAGCATTTGCGGCTGATAAAAAAGCAGGGCAAAACGGTTTTGATAGCAGAACACCGGCTGTACTACCTGATGGAACTGGCCGACCGAATCGTTTATCTGGAAAAAGGAGAAATCAAAGGGATTTATACCCCGGAAGAATTTCGACAGCTGTCGGAACAGGAGCGTGAACGCATGGGCCTGCGGGCAGTTGATCTTCGGGCGGTGTTCCCACCTAAACCCCACTCGATTGCCCCTATCCCGGTATTAGAGCTGCGGAATGTGACGCTCCGTTACAAGAAGCGAACCATTTTGCATGATATTGGCTTATCCGCAGGAAAGGGTGAAGTGATTGGCGTGGTCGGCCATAACGGAGCCGGAAAGACTACATTTTCCCGCGCCCTCTGTGGACTTCACAAAGACTGCGAGGGACAATTCCTGTGGGAAGGTAAGCCGATGGAGCATAAGGCGAGGCTGAAACGCTCCTATATGGTTATGCAGGATGTAAATTATGAACTTTTTGCTGACAGTGTGGAAGCAGAGTGCTCCTTTGGCATCCGCAATCCAAATCAAACGCTGGTAAATGTGACTTTGGAGGAACTAGGGCTTGCTCCATACCGGGAACGCCATCCAAACACACTTTCCGGCGGTCAAAAGCAACGAGTAGCGGTAGCTGTCAGCATGATTTGTGGGAAAGACTTGCTTGTATTTGATGAACCGACCAGCGGTCTTGACTTTGACAGTATGACGCAGGTGGCGGGACTGATCCGGCGATTATCCGATATGGGAAAAGTCATTTTCATTGTCACCCATGATTTTGAGTTTGTCTGCCGTACCTGTTCTCGTGTCTTGCATTTTGACGAAGGCGAAATACCCGATGATGTATTAGTTACAATGGATGCCCTTCCGAAATTGAGAGAGCTTTTCTCTGTCAAGGTGAATGTCCCCGCAGGGGACAGAGAGGGCGGCCTAGGTCGTTCAGATGGAAAGGCGAGGTAGTCTATGAAGCAGAAAAAAGAAAACAGTGTAGCATTGCTGCTGCATTGGGCAGGAGAACAAAAATTTTGGTTGTTTCTGGCAATCCTGCTGTCCATGTGTAGCGGGCTGTGTATTATTATCCCATATATTGGAATTTACAGGTTGATGGATGCTACATTTAACAGTGCCTGCACAAAAGAACTTGTAGTGCAGACTGTGGCAATGATTGCCGCTGCTGTCGCCCTGCGTTTTGTCCTGTTCGGATGTTCCGGCGTGGCGGCCCATAAAGGCGCCTACGGCGCACTGTTCAAAGTGCGCTGTATGGTGGCGGAACACATGGCCAGAGCGCCTTTGGGCGCCCTGAATGAACGGCGCACAGGAGATATTAAAACGGTTCTGAATGAAGATATTGAAAAGCTGGAGCTATTTCTGGCGCATAATCTTCCCGACCTTGTGTGCTATCTGGTTGGACCGGTAGTCATCTTTATTTATTTGATGACCGTTAATGTTCCATTGGCGTTGATTTCCCTTGTCCCTCTGGTTCTGGCCGTGGTAGTAATGGGGATAATGTTCCGCAATACAGATGACCTGATGGAACGAGCCAACCAATCCATTACTGCACTGAACTCCGTTATGATTGAATACATCAGCGGAATGAAACTGATTAAAGCCTATAACATGGGGAGTAAGTCGTTCCGAAAATTGTCTGACGCAATCCAGGAGGAAAACTCCATGTGGAATGAGACTTCCCGGCGTATGGGGCCTCCGTATGCAGCGTTTGTCGTTATCATTGAATGTGGAATGTTGCTGATGGTTCCGATAGGCGGGATGTTTTTTCTGAAAGGTTCACTGGCAGCCAGTACGCTACTGCTGTTTGTGTATGTTGGTTCTATGTACTTAACAGAAATTCGGCCTTTACAGGAATTGGGCACAAACTTTGCAAATGTACTGAACGCGATTACCAAAACCAAAGAGATACTGGATATTCCGATTTATGAGGGTGGAACAGACTTCCCCCAAAAACATGATATTGAACTTCGGAATGTCCGATTTTCTTATGACGGTAAAACCGATGTACTGCATGGTGTCAACCTCAAAATCCATGATGGCGAGCGCATGGCTCTTGTGGGCCGATCTGGTGCCGGTAAAAGCACTGTGATTGAACTTATTTCCCGGTTCTACGATGTGCAGGAAGGCGAAGTGCTGATTGGCGGCAAAAATGTCAAGGACCTTGACTACGATACCATTCTGAAAAATATAGCCATCGTGTTTCAAAAGACTTTCCTCACCCGTGACAGTGTGTTGGAAAATATCCGCATGGGTAGTAACGCTACTCTGGAAGAAGTGCGGGCTGCTGCAAAAGAGGCACAGATTGATGACTTTATCATGTCCCTGCCGGATGGATATGACACAAAAGTGGGCAGTTTCGGCTCCCGCTTTTCCGGCGGAGAAAAGCAGCGGATTGCGATTGCCCGCGCAATTCTGAAAAATGCACCCATCTTGATTTTGGACGAGGCCACAAGTGCCTCTGACCCGGAAAATCAGATGGAGATTGATAAAGCCATTCAAAATCTATGCAAAGGCAAAACAGTTATTGTAGTAGCACACCGTTTGAGTGCTTTGAAAATGTGCAACCGGGTGGCTGTGGTGGAAAACCATACAATTACCAGCGTTGGCATCCATGAGGAAGTTCGGAAGAACAACTCCTACTATCGAAAAGCGTGGGATGACTACGAAACAGCCCGGAATATCACTTATCAGTTGGAGGGCGGTGAGCAGCATGAATGAGCATGATGTATTGAAAAAGAACCGCAATTTCTATATTGGTGTCGGCGGAACCGTTCTGGAAGGACTTCTCTCCGGCAGCCTGTTTATGCTGCTTTACTCTGTTATGCAGTTTTTGTGGTCGAGTCAATTTGACATGAACCGAGTTCTGGCTCTGACTGGTATCATTGCAGTGATTTTTCTTCTCCGTATCCTGATTTACAGCTATGGTTATACCAAAGCGCAGATTGGCGGTGCAGAGGTCAGCAAGAATATTCGGCTTTTTATGGGTGACCATTTGAAGCGCATCCCACTGTCCCGGTTTACGCAGGGACAGACCGGCGATTATATCAACACTATCACAAGCGATGTAAACAACTATGAAAAAATTCTGACCCATAAGGTCGGAGATTTGGCAAAGAATTTTGCCTTGTCGTTCATGTTGATCATTTTTGTTATGACGATTTATGTCCCGGCTGGAATTATTCTGTTGATTGCTGACCTTCTTTTAATCCCCGGCTTGTGGCTTTCTTTCCGCATGGTGCAGAAATACGGAAAAGAAAAGAACGATATTTGTGCGGAGAATGTCAGCAGCATTGTTGAATATGTTTCTGGCATTCAGACTTTCCGTGCTTATGGTGTAGGCGGTATGAAGAACAAAACCGTTATTAACGCCATGCGGGAGTTTAGCCGTATTAGTTTTGTATACGAGGCAAAAGTGCTGCCGATCGGTACAGGATTTGGCATTTTGAGCTGGCTATCCTGTCCGCTGGTTATCTGGCTGGCTTATACACCTTGGGCTGCGGGGACGCTGAACACGGTAGACTACCTTTTGATTTGTATGCTGCCCTTGTTCTGTGCAAAGCTGGCCAACTCGATTTTTGTAGACCTCACCAGTTATAAAAACCTGATGATTTCGAAGAACAAAATCTTGGGTGTAATGAATGAGCCGGAGGAAACAGGCAGTATGGAGCCGCTTCACACAACCACCCATGAAATCATCTTTGACAATGTAGATTTTTCGTATGTACCCGGTGAGCCGGTACTAAAACACGCTACCTTTACGGTGCCGGATCAAAAACTCACAGCCATTGTCGGAGACTCTGGTTCTGGCAAATCCACCATTTTGAACCTGATTGCAAAATATTACGAAGCAACGGGCGGGACGATTTCTATTGGAGGTAAGCCCATTAACCATGTAGCCGCCGAGCGGGTTCTGGAACAAGTTTCTATGGTAGACCAAGACGTATTTCTCTTTGATGATACCATCCGGGATAATATCCGACACGCCCGTCCTAATGCTACGGACGCAGAAATCGAGGCTGCCTGCCGGGAAGCCAACTGTGACAGCTTCATCCGTAAGATGGAAAAGGGATACGATACGCTGACTGGCGAGAATGGAAATCTTCTCTCTGGCGGTGAGCGTCAGCGAATTTCAATAGCCCGCGCTATCCTGAAAAACAGCCCTATCCTGCTTTTGGATGAAGCAACCGCATCTCTTGACATTGAAAATGAGCTTGCCGTAAAGCAGGCCATCGCCAATCTGCTAAAAGAGAAAAAGACAGTGGTAATGATTGCTCATACCCTTTCCATTGTCAAAAATGCAGACCAAATCCTTGTAATGGGTGATGGACAGATTGCTGAATCGGGAACCCACGAAGAATTGCTTGCGAAGGGCGGAAAATATGCAGCTATGTGGAACGCAGAGCAAAAAATATCGGCTTGATAGAAAATAAAGCGGCAGGGGTGATACCTGCTGAACCGAATGCGATATTAGCGCAGAAATCTATGAATGGCTGAAAGACGCCTTTAAGAAAGAACAATCATATAGCACATGAGCCTGCCCCGACTAAGGGGAAATAAAAAGCCGTTGGTTTGAGCAGGTGATTTTGTGTACCTATTTTGAACCGACGGCTTTTGAGAAAATCAGGGCTGCCGGTTCTTTTTGCTTATCAGCGCGTTTCATCGTCCGTATGGCGGCCGCTAGGAGGATGCCACTATGCGCCTGATATTCTATCGGTCACTCAACTTTGAATCATCAAAAAAAGCCTTGCTCCCGCACAGGGTCAGCAGGGCTTTTACTATGTACTATACGATGTAGCCACTGCGCGTTTCGTGCTGCCATTATGCCCGGTTGGCCGTTTTCGGTCTGCTGGGCTTTTCTATTGCCGCCTGAAAAGCTGCCTGTTTCAAAAATATTTTTGGAAATTTTCAAAAAAGCGGGCAGAATCGGGTGTTTCAGGTGTCATATTAGCGGAAAGGGAAAAATCCACCCGACATCCCCACGGAAAGGGGGTGAGAAGATGGAAGCTATCCCTCGCAACGATGGCGAACAGTACCGATTCGATGCGTTCTGCAAAGCGGTGCTGCGAAATGAGGCCCGGAACTATCACCGAAATAAGAAACGTCTGCTTGACCGTGAAAAGTCATTCAGCGTTCTTTCGTTGGAAGAACTGGGGCAGCTCACGAGTGTAGACCATTATCCAAGTGAAGAATTTGTATTTTCATCCTACGGCTGTGATCTGCACATCGACAATGAGCTTGTTGCCAATGCGTTTGCCGCTCTGCCAAAGCAAGAACAAAGCATTCTGATTCTGTTTTGTGTTCTGGAACTGGGCGACGGTGAGATTGGCGACCTCATGGGAATGTCCCGGAGTGCTGTTCAACGGCACCGGGCAAAAACGCTGAATGAGCTGCGAAAAAAGCTAAAGGCGCACTTGCCGGAGGGAGGTTAGGCGTAAATGGGCTCCTATGAACACACAAGCAGAGAGCTTTTACCGCTCTCGGTGATTCGCTCTGCCTGCGCTGGGGATACCGATGCCGTTGAACAAGTTTTGCAGCATTACAGAGGTTACATCAACAAGCTCTGTACAGGCATTCTCTATGACAAGCACGGTCAGCCTCATGTGTGCATAGACGAGTACATGAAACGCCATCTGGAAATCAAACTTATTTCCTCTATTGTGACCAGAGCCGAAACGGTCTGACCCTTTCCACGTTTCGGGACAGCACCTTGAAAAATATGCCCGCAGGACAATGGCGGTGCATCATAGGGCAAACGGATACGTTGCTGTCTGTATCGAGCCGGACGGCGGGTGCGCCACGATGCTTTTCTCTGAAAAGTGGAGCGATCACCACCACGCCGCAATGCAAGTGCGGCTGCTTGCGGGCCATGACATACCGACAGGCTGATACTCCCTTACCGTCAAAGTCCGAGCGTTCAGAGCGTCGCAGGCAATGAGTAGGGCTGCATGAGGAATGCAGGGGTGAGATTCCCGTGGGTTGCTGCCAGCAGCCATCCGTTGGCTCATTTTTTGATTTTTAAGAAAGGGGATTTTTACGATGCAAGCGAAAAAGACAAACCCGGAAAAAACAAAAAATCCAGAGATGCTTACTCTGGATTCGACTTATCGTATTGGCAATCGCTCCTTTATCGTTGAGCCGGTGTTCAAAGAAGAAAGCTCCCAGACCTTAGGAGAAGTTCTTCTCCGGCTGATGAAATCCGAAAGCGAAAAATTATAATGACCTTTCGGGAGGCAGCGGACAGAGAAAGCGGATTGTGTTATAATATAGGTGTACAAGTGAATTTGCTATTCGACTGTCCCAAGAAAGGAGCGAGTATGAAACAGTCGAGTAACAAGAAATCCCGTGAAGCAACCGCTTTTCTCTATGAGCGTCTTTCCCGTGATGATAATTTGGAGGGCGAGAGTTACAGCATCGGCAACCAAAAGAAACTGCTCACCAAAGTTGCAAAGGAAAAAGGCTACACCAATCTGGTTCACTTTCTGGATGATGGCATTTCCGGCGTGACCATGAACCGTCCCGGTTTCGTTGAGATGATGCAGCAACTTGAACAAGGAAAAGCCTCTGCTGTGTTCGTCAAAGACCTTTCCCGTCTGGGCCGAAACTATATTGAGGTCGGGCGGCTGACAGAAGAATTTTTCCCGGACCATGAGATTCGACTTGTTGCCGTTTCGGACAACATCGACACGGCCGAGGGAGAAAACGAACTGGCACCCATCCGAAACCTGTTCAATGAGTGGTATGCCCGTGACATCAGCAAGAAACGCCGTATCAGTAATAAAATCAAAGGCAACTCCGGCGAACCGATGGGACTTCCTCCCTATGGGTATATCAAGGACCCGAACAACCCCAAGTACTGGGTCATTGATGAAGAAGCTGCACAAGTTGTCCGGCGCATTTTTGATATGACGTTGGAGGGCTTTGGCACGGAACAGATTGCCACCCAGTTTGAAAAAGAAGGCATCCTGACCCCGCAGGCCTACTGGATTCAGAAAGGCATCGGCCGTCCCGGAAGGAGCAAGATACGGCCCGCTACCAAGTGGAATGGCTCCACGATTACCCATCTTCTGTACCAGCAGGAGTATTGTGGTGATGTTCTGAACTTCAAAACCTACTCCAAGTCCTACAAGAACAAAAAGCGGATTCATAACGACCCGGAAAATTGGGTAGTGTTCCAAGATGTTCACGAGCCCATTATTGAACGTGCCGTATTTGAACAGGTACAGCAGAAACGCGGAAAAATGCGCAAACGCCGTACCAGCAACGGAGAACACAATATGTTCTCCGGCCTACTTGTCTGCGCAGACTGCGGCTGCAATCTGCATTTCCACTTCAATCAGGGCAACCCGGAAATCAAGTATTTCAACTGCTCCAACTACAAGGGCAACCGTGGTACCTGCCAATCCACCCACTACATCAGGGTAGACTTTCTGGAAGAAGTGGTGTTGGGCGAGATTCGGCGGCTGACCAAGTTTGCCAGCCTCTACGAGGACGACTTTCTGAAAGCTGTTATCGGGCACTCCCAGCAGGCGGACGAAGCCGACCGCAAGCTGAAAGAGAAAGAGTTGAAAGCACTCCTTGCCCGTGATGAAGAACTGGATGGCCTCTTTGAGCGCATCTATGAGGACAATGTTTCCGGCAAGATCTCTGATGAACGCTTTTCCAGAATGTCCCGGAGATATGAGGACGAGCAAAAGGAGCTGACCGAGAAAATCAAACAGCTCCGCTCCGAAATCGAAAAGCAGAGCAGCCGAACTATGACAACGGATATGTTTATCAGTCTGGTTCGCAAGTACACCAGAGCAAAAAAGCTGACACCCCGGATGCTGAATGAACTGGTGGAAAAAATCGAAGTGTTCAATGCAGAAAAGGTCAACGGTGTATGGGAGCAGCGGCTCCGCATTCACTACAACTGCGTGGGCACCATCGAGATTCCAAGCGCACTTCCTTTGCCGACACCTGATGTGTCGGTGAATACAAGAAAAGGCGTAGTTGTGAACTACGCCCCCTGTGATGTCGCTATTTAGCAAATAAAAAATGACGAATGTTCTTTGACAGCTAAATGCTGTAAGAACATTCGTCATGGTGCAGTAAAGCAATCCAAATCCGAACCATTTCCCTCGGATGCAACTTCTACCGCTTCTCCAAAGGTCACGGTCTGTGTGCCTTCTTTATAATTGAAGGTTATCAAAACCTTATCATCATACAGGTAAATCGCATTGATGAACGTATCCACAAGCGCCTGCCGCTGGTCTTTCAGGCTCATGTCCAGCTTGCGGAACCGCAGCAGCCAGAACCGGATGAATTCTTCAGTCACTTTCGGCTTTGCCAGCTTTTCTTCTGCAATGCGGGCTTCAAGCTCACGCTTGGTTTCTTCCAGCTGCTCCAGCCGCTCCTTGGTGGAGCTGGTCAAAATACCAGCCTGTATCGCGTTCAGCATATTCTGGATACCCGATTCCGCATCACGAAGCTGCTTTTCATAAAGGGGAATGTTGGTGTTTTCCTTATTTTGCAGTTCCATCACCTTGGCAATGATGGACTCCATAGCGGCATCGTCCTTGACAAGCTGCATGGTCCGGTTGACCACAAGATCTTCCAGCCACTGTTTGCGGACGGTCTTTTTCTTGCAGCCCTTGTGCTTTTTGGCAGTAGCACATTTATAATAGCGGTGGACTTCGCCCGTCCGGCTCGTGCCGCTTTCACCAAACATCAGTGCACCGCAGCAGCCGCAGAACAACTTGGTGGTGAGCAGATAGTCGTCCTCTGCCTTTCTACGGGCAGGGGCTTTCTTGTTTTTCAACATCTTCTCCTGTACATCGTTGAAAAGCTCTACGGACACGATAGGTGGAATCGCATCGGGAATCAGGACGTCCCGGTACTTCAACTCGCCGATATATCGGCGGTTGCTCAGCATGTGCTGGATGACATTGAAAGTCATTGGCCCACCGCGCTTATTCTTGATGCCCTTTTCATTGAGCCAATCCCGAATCTCCCGCATCGTCTGTCCGTCATTGTACCGCTGGAAAGCTTCAGCTACAAAGGGAGCTGTGAGTGGGTCGATTTCAAAGCGGCGGTCTGCGTTGATGGTGTAGCCGAAAGGGATAGCACCGCCAGAAAATTTGCCTTTCAGGGCGTTTTCCGTCATGCCGCGAATGACCTTTTCGGACAGATCAGCGGAGTAATACTCGGCATAACCTTCCAGAACCGATTCCAGAATGATACCTTCCGGGCCATCCGAAATGATCTCGGTGGCAGACATAAGCTTGACACCATTCTTTTTCAGCTGGGTCTTATACCGGGCACTGTCGTAGCGGTTCCGGGCAAAACGGTCCAGCTTCCAGACCAGCACGATGTCAAACAGCTTTTTGTCGCTGTCTTTGATCATCTGCTGAAACTCCGGGCGGTTGTCCGTCTTGGCAGAGATAGCACGGTCAATGTAGTGCTTGACGATGGTGATGCCGTTCTTTTCGGCATAAGCCGTACATTCCCGGATCTGACCCTCAATGGATTCTTCACGCTGGTTGTCACTGGAATAGCGGGCATAAATCACAGCGGTCATGACAAGCACCTCACTTTTTACATCATTGAACGGTGGAACGTTCATCCTAAAGCAATGTTTCGTATAATGTATATACCATATTCTATAAGGATTTGCAATACATTTTAGATGAAAAAGAGAGACACTATATCCAGAGAGGCTTTTAGATCGATACATATAAATTGTGGTGGTTATCACGGTGATCACCACCACCATCACCCCGCAACGATCAATGCCATCAGGTAAAACTCGGTTGCATCGGGCGTGTCGGTCGGCAGAATCGTCAGCTCCACCGTATGCGTTTTATGCTCCCCATGATGAAGGACAGGCTGTAAATACAGACAGTCGCCCCAATCCTCATCGAAGTTGCCGTCCAGCACAGCGGCGTGGGCGGTGTCGCCGTCCAGCACCAGCTGTGCCCGCAGCGCCGGGCGGCGGATGGTCTTGCGGTACTGCACTGCAATGCAGGAGGCATCCACTTCAAAGGTGATCTTATCCCCGGGCTTCTGGCCGATCCAGCCGTTTTTCCAGTGGTCCAGATGCCCTAGCTTTTCCTCCGGGTCTGCCCGGAAACCCTCCAGCTTGGGGGAAATTTCCCGGATGGTCAGCCGCTGGGCGTTCTCGTAGGCGTTGGCGGTGAGCGGTGCCGGGAAGGCAGGCTCCTGCTCTGGTTCTTCCCGGTGGGCGTTGACTGCCTCCAGCAGCTTGATGATTTCCCCTGCCACCAGACCATGACCGTAATCGTTGGGGTGCAGCCCATCGGGGCTGAGCAGGGTGCGGCTGGCATACTTACCGGCACGCAGATCCTTGTAAATGCTGTCCCGGATGCTGACGTGGGGCACACCGTAGTGGTCGCCCACAGCGTTGTGCTCGTCCTGTGCCGTCTCGCCGGTATCATAGTAGATATTATTCAACAGTACCACAGCCGGGTGGGAGGGCCATGCCAGCAGCTTGCGGACAACACCCTCGTAGGTCTCCTGCCGGAAGGGGACTTCCAGATCGTTGACGCTGAAATCCACCGCCACAAAATCCGGCTGGTACATCAGCACATCGGTCACGGCACGGGCAACGCCATAGTGGGAGCTGGTGCCGCCGATGCCGCCGTTGACATAGTGGAACTTCGACTGCGGAAAGGTATCCACGAACCACTGGTACACCCGGAAAGCGTAGGCATTGCCGGGCTGAGTGGAAAGACTGCCCTGGGTGATGGAACCGCCCAAAAAGGCAATGGTCAGCTCCTGCCCTGCTGCGGCACGGCGGAACAGTTCTTTCAAGCGAGCAAAATTGGACGTATTCATTCTAAAACTCCTCCCTGATACGCACTATGGATAATTTTTGCCGCCGGACGGCCGGACACGGCGTAGGCACTGACTGCTCTGGTGTCGGCAGGCCAGTCCCACACGCCAAAGCCCATGACCCACGGGCGCTTGGCGCAGGCGGAAAACATTGCCTCATACCAATCTGCCTGCTCCAGATCATTCCGTGTTCCCTTCAGCTCCCAGTTGTTGGGCACGGCAGAAGAGCCGGTGATATTCATACAGCCTGCCTCGCTGAAGAGGACGGGCTTTTTGTATTTTTGGCTCACCGCCTCGATACGGTCCAGCTGGTTTTCCCAGTCCTTCAGGGGGTAGTAGCCGCTGGAGGCGATGCAATCCACCGCATCCCACCAATTTACATGGTCCTCGCCGTATTTATCGCAGTTATAGCTCACCGGGCCGTGGTACTGCTGGCGCACGGCGGCAATGAGGGCGCGCCACTCTGCTTCCCGGTGCTCGGTCATGGTCATTTCGCAGCCGGTCAGGAATAGCCCACAGCCTTCAGCTTCGGCAAGAGCCGCGTAGTGGGTCTGGAAGGCGGTGTAGTTGGCAAACCAGCCGCTCCACTTGGTCTCGCAGGGCACATCGTGGTCAAAAAAGCTGATGCGCGCCCGCCACACACCGTTGGCACAGTTGACGGTAGGCTTCAGCGCCACCTGCAAGCCCAACTGCTTGGCAAAACGGATGGCACCGCACAGCTCCTCGTCTGTGGGGGTGGCATCGGTGCGCCAGTTGATCTCCTCACTGTAAGGGTCAGACTGTATTCCAGAGGGCGACAGGACGACCCAGTTGGCGGCGGTGGCTTCCACCATGGCTGCCATACTGCGGTGGGCAGTCTCGCTGCTCAACGCGCCCCGCCGGGGAAAGGGTGCAAAATTCACCCCATAAAAGTTGTGTTCCAGCTCCATGACATCTTCCTCTTTTTTCTCAAAAATCAACGTCAGATTGCACAATAAGTATAATGTAGTTTTGGAAGTTCCGTCAATATGCCGCTTTATTTTCAGCGTATGGCACAAGGAGAGGGGCAAAGCACTGGTCAATCTGACCCGAAAAAAGCCCCTGCACCGGGAGGTGCAAAGGCTAAACTAAATTTTAGGTTTTTATTAGCTTACGCATTTAGCTTGCGATTTTGGGTAGAATCTGCTATGCTTCAAGCAAAAACCAACGGGAGGGAACAGAAAATGGAGCAACTTACAACTGCGACGCTGACCCAGCTGCCGCAGGTGCGGGCACTGGGGCGGCACACCGGGCGTGACCCGCTGACCCTGTTCTGGACGGCCAGCGGCATGGAGCTGGAATTTACCGGCAGTGAGCTGTGGGTGGATCTTTTCGCCGATTATGAAGCGGTAGAGCCGTGGGTCAGCGTGGAGCTGAACGGCGCATGGGTGGCACGGTTTGCCGTGAACCCCGGCAAAAGCCGGATCTGTCTTTTCCGGGGCATGACACCGGGCAAGGCAAAGCACCTCCGGCTGCTAAAGGATGTGCAGGCCATGCACGATGACCCGGCGCATCTGTTGCAGATCACCGGGCTGGAATATGCAGGCGGCGAATTTCTGCCCCTGCCGGAGCCGCAGTATCGGCTGGAGTTTGTGGGCGACAGCATCACCAGCGGCGAGGGTGCTATCGGAGCCAAGCCGGAGGAGGACTGGGTGGGAGCCTTTTTCTCTGCGGAGAACCACTACGGCCGCCTGACCGCCGATGCACTGGGAGCCGAATACCGCTGCATCTCGCAAAGTGGCTGGGGCCTCGTGACCGGCTGGGACAACGATGTGCGCCATGTGATGCCGCCCTACTATACGCAGGTGTGCGGTGTAGCTATGGGGCAGCGCAATGCCGCCCTTGGCGCACAGCAGGATAACGATTTTGCTGCATGGAAACCGGATGCCGTCATCGTCAATCTGGGCACCAACGACACCGGCGCATTTGATAACCCGCCGTGGCAAGACCCTGCCACCGGCAAGACCCACCAGATGCGGCGGCTCTCCAATGGAGACTTCCACCCTGCGGACGCCCAAAAAGTGGCAAATGGTGTACAGCATTTCCTGACCCTGCTCCGGGCGAAGAACCCCGGGGCAAAGCTGGTGTGGTGCATCGGGATGCTGGGCAGTGAGCTGCTGCCGGTATTGCGGCAGGGCATGGAGCAGTACAAGGCCATTACCGGAGACAGCTCTGTCTATCTGCTGGAGCTGCCCAACACCACGCCGGAAACCGTGGGTGCCCGGCAGCACCCCGGCGCAGAGAACCACCGGCAGGCGGCAAACGTCCTGACCGCCTTTCTGAGAACGATCCTGTAAAAATGAAAACAGGATGCCGGAGCGTCCGCAGACGCTCCGGCATCCCCAATATAAACTCTATTTTCCGCTAAAGGGCACTGTTGGGGCTATCGCTGCTGCTGTCGGCCTCCCTTTTGC
>ERZ859967.184-NODE-184-length-33871-cov-3.516353_pt1 | contig 33871 bp, 29 predicted proteins | sample MGYA00510115_ERZ859967 | MGnify/ENA primary metagenome ERZ859967 (study PRJEB30046, sample SAMN00715171) | human gut metagenome | study: EMG produced TPA metagenomics assembly of the A metagenome-wide association study of gut microbiota in type 2...
CAGCAATCAGGTATATGAGGATGGTAAAGAGATTGATGGTGCAGATGAAGATCATCAGTATCAGGCACTTTGGGATGAATATGCAGACGCAGAGATTGTGAACTTTACAGTAGTGCAATAATACCTGAAGGCATAGAGATTGAAGTTGATACGATTGAGTCTGAATAGTTGAAGCTAAGTCGCAAAGCCTGTAAAATCAAGGGTTTTGCGGCTTTCAGCTAACAGTTGATAAGTAAATTAGTTCCTTATCACTGTTAAGCCAAGGGCTTTGCGGCTTTTTCTCTTTTTCATTGCATTATGATTGCATTTTTTATTCTAATTCTCTATGATAGCTGGCTGTGAATTGATTGCTGGTGTAATCTGCGATACTCTGTGTTGCCGGAGTATAATGCAGTACGCCAGTTAATTTATTGGCAACTTCAAGATTGGTGTTCGGATATAAATGTCCGTATGTTCCTAACGTGGTCTGTATCTTCTCATGTCCCAGACGTTCCTTAATCAGTAAAGGGTTTTCGCCCATGTTGATTAGCAGGGAAGCGTGAGAATGTCTTAGAGAGTGAATTTTGATACGGTGTACACCAGCAAGCCCGGCAAGTTTTTCCAAAGCTCGTGGTAATGTATGTTTGCTGGTTGGAATACCGCTATAACTTAATATAAAACCGCAGCCTTTTAATACCTTTTGCTGTACCGCTCTCCATGCTTTCAGCTCCCGGATAGTGTCAGCGTCTATGTAAATGGTGCGGACGCTGGCTTGTGTCTTAGGGTCAACAAATTTGTACTCGTCCATTGACTTATAGTACAGGGTCTTATTGATATTCGAAAGCCCTGTTTCAAAATCAATATCAGACCATTGCAAAGCTGCCGCTTCTCCTATTCTCATTCCTGTCATAAATAATAACCAGAAAGAGATAAACAGGTAATGTTCGTAGTAATCGCCCTTATAAAGCAGGGAGATCACTTTCTGAAATTCCTCCAACGTCCAAAAATCTACTTTCGTCTTTTTGCTTTTGATGTTGCCGACCATTCGTGACGGGTTCTTTTTTGCGATACCCAGAACAATAGCCCTGTCAAATGCAATCGAAAGCATACCCTGTACGATACGGATATAGTTAGGGCTAAATTCCTTGCAAGCTCTAACTGCCAATTCTGAACATTGATAAAACGCCTGTATGGGCTTTCTGGGACGTAAAAACGCACCGGGAAATAACCGCTTATTATTTCTCGGTGCGTTCCGGGTCAAAGGTGTACCCGTTATATACGGTTTTGATGTAGATGGGGTGTTCCCTGTCCGGCTCAATTTTTGCCCGTAAGCGGCAGATTGTATTTGCCACTACATAGAAGCAGCTTTCGCTTTCCATGCTCCAGACTTCTTCAAATATCTGCTCTTTGGAAAAGACGTGTCCGGGATATGCGGCAAGATAAGCCAGCACACCGTATTCATTCCGGGTCAGCGGGACTTCGTTACCGTCCCGCAGTACCCGGCGTTGGTGTTGCTTTATTTCAAGTCCCGGAAAAGATAAGACAGGGGAAATATCCGGCTGTACCTTTTGAAAGGTTATTTTGTCGCAGAGTGCAGCTATCACATTTCCCATAACCTTTTCTTCATCATCTGTAAAACTTAATACTAAAATTTTCCCATGTTACCACCACCTTAGTATCTTTGAATTTTGCCTGTGTAATTATGAGCTTTTTCAAGCAGAGGACCTTTAGCACCCATTGTAAAAGCAATATCGCTGCTTCTAATAGATAGCAATTCTGTTCCAATACACAAGTCTAATTCATCCATTAAATCGGAAGTTAATATAATTGTTCCGTTTGCATTAAAAGGAAGCCATGAATAAGATCGTCCTTTATATGGAATGAGTGTTCTGGGAAAGATAGAGCTGTCATTTAATGTAGGGCATTCCTTTAAGATATGACTTAGTTTTGAAGAAGATAAAAGTGGATAACTTGTAACACAAAAACCACCTGTTATCTTGCTGCCTGTAAAAATAATAATTTTATTTTCGTTACTTAAGCGATACTCGTTGATAGCTTGCGGGGGAATTTGAACGGATCGGTTTTCATGTATTACCGAAAGACCAAAAACAAATTTTCCCCCTTTGTTTAATTGCGGCATAAAAAACTCCTTTTCTGCTTTATTTTTTTATCAATATATGTTATGATTGTGCTACAAATAGAAAGTACTTTATATATAAAGTACTATAAAAAAGTATGAAAGTCAAGGAGAGTGATTAAAATGTTATCAAAACCAGCAACAATGTTATTAGGTCTTATTTATGAAAAGCCGCTTAATGCCTATGAAATAACAAAGTTATTAGGATATATGAATGTTAGGTGGTGGTTTAATATTGCAGACTCAACCGTTTATACTACAATAAAAAATTTAGAGAAAAAAGGATTTATTGAGGGGGAAACAGAAAAGGTTGGAAATATGCCAGACAGAACAGTCTATACATTAACTGTCAAAGGAGAGAAAGAGTTTCGGGAAGCAATAAGAAAAGCCATAGTGCAATTTGATTATGATACCAATATATTTACAATAGCAGCGTTTTTTATTGATATTTTTGATACTGATGAGAAAAGGGAATTGTTAGAAAAAAGATTAGAATTATTACAGGCATACTTGGTTGGTATAAGTAAGCAGGATAATAATTTATGGGAAAAAGAAGTATCGGCTTCTCATGTGGCTAATCTAAAAAGAATGATTGATATAGTAAATGCGGAAATCTCTGGAACAAAGAGATTGTTGTCAAGTTGTGAGGGGAGTGGTAATTATGAAAAATAAATGGATACATTTTAGTATTGATAGAGAAAGCTTAATAGGAATGTTAAGTGGCGTAGGGATAGTTATATTAAGTGTTATCATGACTATTTTCAATAATGATATAGCTAATATTATTTTAAGGGATATATTGATGATTTTAGTTTTAGGTTTTTTCTTTCCCTTGTATTTTACTATAATTGAAAATAAAAAATCGGTGTCAGTTTTAGGTATTCACAAGAAAAAAATAGTTATTAGTTTGGCAATAAATATTATTGCAGCCATAATGTTATTGGTTATGTTTATATCTGGAAATACAGAAACCATAATGTTTTCTAAAAATTCCTTTTTTGCAATTACATACATTTTAGTTGCGGGTGTTTTTGAAATGGTATGTATTTACGGTTTTTTTCGCTATGAAGTTGAAAGAGCTTTTGGAATAATTCCGGCTATTATTATGACTGCTGTATTTTATAGCTTACATCATGCAGGTTTTCAACCAGAATTTTTAAAACTATTTTTTGTGGGAATTATGTATGTTTCTGTATTTTACATTACTAAAAATATTATCAGTATTTTTCCGTTTTTTTGGGGAGTAGGTGCTATTTGGGACGTATTGATAAACTCAGAAGCAGGCAAACAAATTGAAAATATACAAAGTTTTTATATTGCCATTTTGATGTTAATATCAATGCTAGGAATTTGTATTTATATTTATAAGAGAAAGTAATTAAAAGATTATATAAAAGGCAGAACATTATTGCTAACAGTTCTGCCCCCAGGGGATATGAGATAATATCTCCTGGGGTATACTTATAAACGACTAATTATTTATACCATTTCATCAATATTGCTTCATAGCAAATGTCCAGCACATTATCATTTTGATCCATACTGAAGGATAAATTGAAAAAGACTTCAGGGTAGCGCTCATCAATATAGGAATAGCACAAATTATACTGGCTTTCCAGACCATCATGATTATAGGCCTTAGATCTATATACAACCTCGTTTCGGGGCTCTCCATAAGCAGCAATTACCTGTTCTCTGGAATCGCCTAATTTTATACCACGCGAAGTTTCTGTGTCTGATGACATTTGATCGGGGTATTCAGTATATGCCGTACAATTTGTAGTCATAATAGAAATACGTTCTACATCTTCATAGCCGTTTCCGGCTCCATATAAGTCTACGTAATTGCTATATCCAAATCCATTAACATTAAAATCCTCATAAGAGAGAGGCAAAATGGTGCTATTCTCCGTGCTTCCTGATACTTCCACCGGTGCCGGAGTTTCTGTGGAATCTTCCGTTATCACTTCTGTGGTTTCAGTGCGTTCGGTTTCTGCGTTCGTTTCACTCTGCCCGGCATCCGGTTCTGTGGCAGTAGATGCGTTTTCTGACTCTGCGACGATGGCCGTTGCTTCGCAACTATTATGATCAAATTGTAGCAGAAAATGGAGATATGGCAACTGGATTTTTCTAAGATATTTCCCATGCATGAAGTATCAAGAGTTGTAATCAGTACATTCTTAGGATTTAGATGAAAAATAGGATTTACTATGATATGATTAGTTAAGAATTATATTTAATACGAAAGAGAAATGACACATTATTATGGAATTTTTCAGTTTGTTTTCAACAGTATTTTTTAATATAGCAATTACCTTTGGCCTGTTATTACTTATATACTTGTTTTTCTCTTCCGGCATTAGAGCACGTAAGGACCTGAAACCGGTTAAGTACATTTCCTACAAAAAGGATCATTTTCAGGAGAATTTTGAATTTACCTGTGAGTTTTGCGGATCCAAGGTATCTTCTGCGGATGAAAAATGTCCAACCTGTGGCGGTAATTTTGGAAAGAACAAGGAGTATCAGTTAAAGAAACGGGCCATGCATCAAAGGTATTTAGAGTATATGAAATCCCAGGAAGAAGCCATTACACAGGAAACGGAATATATAAGTACTACAATGCAGGCAATTCAAAAATATAAGCTGATACGTCATAAATACTACAATTTTGAAATCGGCGAGCCTCCGGTTTATAAACCTGCAAGTGATTATGAATTTACCTGTGAATACTGTGATAATAAGATAAGGGGAAAAAGCACAGACGAAAAGGGGTGTAGTAATTGTGGGGCTTCTTATAAAGAAAACCTGGAATTATTGGTACGCGAAGAGGAAGACTGTCTGGAAAAACGCCATTATGATGAATATATGAAACTGAAGGATCTGGAGTGGGAGCAGAATATCAGGAATGAGCGAAGAGATGCAAACATTGATGAAAAGTATGGGACACCTATCCGATTTATGGAGAAAAATGCAAAGGTTATTGCGCTGGTCATTTTGCTTGGGCTTATGATGATTTCCGTGGGAATAACAGTTTTGATTTTATAGTTTAGGTAAAACAGGATGAGTATATCTGACGTGAAGGGAGATCACATGGACATTCTATTTAAAAACGATGATTTTGTATTTTCCTACAGGGTTGGCGGTATATTGATCCATAATGAAAAGATCCTGTTGCAACGTCCGAAAAATGATGACTATGCTATCATCGGCGGGCATGTTGCTGCTATGGAGACCAGCATGGAAACGCTGAAACGGGAGTTTGAAGAAGAACTTCACGCTGAGATAGAGGTAGATAATCTGCTGGCTATAGGCGAAATTTATTTTCCATGGGGAAAGAGACCCTGTCACCAGATCTGCTTATATTATAATGTTCATTTACTGGACGATAGTATTCCTATGGATGGGGTGTTTCATGGATATGATGAATTGGATCATGAGAGAATCAATCTGGATTTCTGCTGGATTCCGCTGGAGGAACATAATATCACCTATACAGATCGTCACATTGTAGAGGACAACCCCACCTACGAAGAATTAAAAGAATGGCAGAGCAGAAGTGGGCTACCGTTAAAGAAATTCTTCAATACCAGTGGGTTGTTATATAAGAACATGCAGTTGAAGGACAAGCTTCCGAACATGACGGAAGAGGAACAACTTCGGCTGCTGGCCACGGACGGAATGCTGGTAAAGCGGCCGTTTGTCGTGGACGGGGATCTGGTGTTGACCGGATTCCGGGAAGCAGAATGGAAGGAAAAATTAATTTAGTACAAGGAGGACGAATATGAGCAGAGTAAATTTTGGAGCAAAGCCGGTAATGTATCCCATGCCGGTGCTGATCATTGCAACTTATGACGAAAATGGAGTACCCGATGCCATGAACGCAGCATGGGGAATCATTACGGACATGAATGAGATCTCCATCAGTATGTCAGAGCATAAGACCACGGAGAATCTGGCAAAGACCGGAGCATTTACCGTAAGTATCGGAACCGAAGATACCGTGGTAGCCTGCGACTATGTGGGCGTGGAATCTGCGAAGAAAGTACCTGATAAATTCTCAAAGTCCGGTTTCCATGCAGCCAAGAGTGATTTTGTCAATGCACCGTTGATCGATGAACTTCCCATGGCGCTGGAATGTAAGGTGAAAAGTTTTGAAGACGGCATTCTGGTGGGCGATATCGTCAACGTCAATGCGGACGAAAGCATCCTGACGGATGGCAAGATCGATCCGAAGAAATTGAAGCCAATCAGCTATGATCCTGTGAATAATACTTATCTTGCAATGGGAGATAAAGTAGGAAATGCTTTTAAAGACGGTTTGAAATTGAAATAGTAAGAGCAAAGAACGCAGGAGGGTTAACCCTCCTGCGTTCCCATCTCATCGGTGGTAGAGCGGATATGTTCTACTGCTGTTTTTACTTGTTCTGCGCAATCCAGGTTGTTTTGGCTCATGGTGTGCACCTGTTCGGCATTAGCTGTGACTTCTTCGGTTACAGCGGACAGATGGGAGATGTTTTCCATAATCTTATTATTGGATTCTGACAAGCCCAGAATGTGGTGATTTACTTCTTCTACCTGGGAAGCCAGTGCTTCCATATTTTTGTTCAGCTGTTCGAAAGTCTCGGAAGCAGCCAGGATCTTTTCGCCCTGCTGTTCGGTAGCTTCAATGGAACCGTTGATCGTGTTGACTACCATGTTGGCATTGACATTTAGCTCGTTGGTAATCTTGGTGATCTCTTCGGTAAAACTCTTGGTCTGCTCTGCGAGCTGACGGATCTGCTGTGCTACAACGGCGAAACCGCGTCCGGCTTCACCGGCACGGGCACTTTCGATGGAAGCGTTCAGGGCTAAAAGATTTGTCTGACCGGAGATTGCCATGATGCTTCCGGCGATAGTTTCCACCTCTTTTGTCTTTTCCTGTAATTTTGCCATGGCATCGGTGACGGAATGGTTGGTATCCTTGATCATGGCGGACTGCTGTTTTAAGGATTCCATAGCAGCCAGGTTTTTACGGATGCTTTCGTTAGAATCCTCAGCAATCTGAACCATTTGCTCGGAGATATGACTGGTCTGCTCGATAGCATTCTGAATCGTACCGGTCATCTGGCTCTGCTCTTCAATGCTGGTGGCAGTCATATTGGTGGCATCGGAAATTTCCTGCATGCTGTTGGCAACAGATTCCGTAGTCTGTACCAGCTGGTTCATAAGACCTGTGGTTTTGGTGGTCTCCTGATGTACGGTCTGGGATACGTCCAGAACATTATCCAGTACTTCTTTTACATGTTTATGTTCTTCACGGGAAGAATCGATGGCATCATTGTTAAATAATATAGCAATCTTACCGGTTTCCAGAATAATGATTCCAATCAGGAATACCAACAGGGTAGAGCAGATGGCATTCACATCCTGACCGTAGATTCCCTTCGCAGCCTGAACGATCATGACGATCAGGTAGAGCACGAATAATCCCAAAGCGGTTTTCTTCAGAGATTTTTTCTCATAATAAGGAATCTGTAATATGAAAATGGCGATCAGCGCATAGTGAATGAAACTTGCATCTGTCTGTAAACCAACCAACAGATACTCAATGCCGATCTCGATGGTAGCGAAGACTTTTAATAGTCGTGTCGCCTTATTTCGAAGGTGTGTCACGGTATTTATCACACAGAAAACAGCGATCAGAATGGTATTTGCGTATGTAACAATGGGCGCAATGTTGTGATTTACCAGTTTCAACCACAGATAAAACAGGAATGCAATCGCCAAAAGCGAAGTAGCGATAATATAGAACCGGTTCATTCTGATATTGCGTTCCGCGGTATCCGTATAACGATATTTATTATTTTCTTTTATATTCATATTCATAAGTTCCCTCCCTATTTTTATTGATGCTGTTTTAAGTTTAACTGCTTTCGTCAATTTTTTCTACATTTTTATTCCATTTTTGAAAATTTTTTTGAAAAAAATCATGGAAATAAAAAATGCAAATTGATACTGATTTTCAATACCAAATGCGCTATAATACTTCTGTTACAGCACAGAACATTAAGATGTTGAGATACGAAAGGATACAGAAGTGTTATGACACTGAAAGAATTGGAAATCGGCAAAAGCGCCGTGATCGAAACCGTCGGTGGTTCTGGAGAACTCAGACAGCATTTCCTGGATATGGGTATGATCCCGGGAGCGGAGGTGACGGTGGTAAAGCTGGCTCCGATGGGGGATCCCATGGAATTGCAGGTGCACGGCTATGAACTTACGTTACGGCTGGCGGAAGCGGATCAGATCGAGATCGCACCCATATCGAAGAGAACAAGAGAGCATAAGGGGCTGGACCGGGTGACGGATGCGGAGCACCCGGGCTTAGGTGAGGATGGAAAATACCATTCGAAAAAAGACGAGAATCCTCTGCCGGAGGGAACGACACTAACGTTCGCCCTGGCGGGAAATCAGAACTGCGGCAAGACTACACTGTTCAATCAGCTCACCGGCTCGAATCAGCATGTGGGAAATTTCCCCGGAGTTACCGTAGACCGTAAGGACGGCTCCATCAAAGGGTATCCGGATACTTTGGTGACAGACCTGCCCGGTATTTATTCCATGTCCCCTTACAGCAGTGAAGAGATCGTATCCCGTAATTTTATCCTGTATGAGAAACCCAGAGCTATCATCAATATCGTGGATGCGACGAATATCGAGCGTAATCTGTATCTGACCATGCAGTTGTTGGAAATGAATATTCCCATGGTTGTAGCTCTGAACATGATGGATGAAGTCACCGGCAATCACGGCTCCATCGATGTGAACGCCATGGAAGCGTTCCTGGGAGTACCCGTAATCCCCATTTCCGCTGCGAAAAACGAAGGCGTGGATGAACTGATCCGTCATGCAGTCCATGTGGCAAAATATCAGGAACGGCCGCTGCGGCAGGATTTCTGCGATAAAAACGATCATGACGGTTCCGTACACCGCTGCATCCATGCGGTATGCCATCTGATCGAGGATCATGCGGAGACTGCGAAACTGCCCCTGCGTTTTGCAGCCAACAAAGCCATTGAAGGAGACCACCTGATCCTTGAGAAGTTGCAGCTGGATGAAAATGAAAAAGAAATGCTGGAGCACATTGTCTGCCAGATGGAGGCGGAGCGTGGCGTAGACAGAAGTGCAGCCATTGCCGATATGCGTTTTGATTTTATCGAGAGATTATGTGAGCAGACAGTAGTAAAACCCAAAGAAAGTAAGGAACGGATCCGCAGTGAGAAGATCGACCGGATCCTCACCGGAAAATATACGGCAATTCCCTGTTTTATCCTGATCATGGTGCTGGTATTCTATCTGACTTTCAATGTCATCGGAGCATGGCTCCAGGGACTGCTGGAACTGGGAATCGGAAAATTGACGGAGATCACTGATGCGGCGTTGACGGCAGCTCATGTCAACAGTGCGGTCCAAAGCCTTGTAATAGACGGTATCTTTACCGGCGTGGGCAGTGTACTGAGCTTCCTGCCCATCGTGGTCACTCTGTTTTTCTTCCTGTCTCTGATGGAGGACAGCGGCTATATTGCCCGTGTGGCATTCGTGATGGATAAGCTGCTTCGAAAGATCGGTCTGTCCGGACGAAGCATTGTGCCGATGTTGATCGGGTTCGGATGTACGGTACCGGCGGTCATGGCCACGAGAACACTGACCAGTGAGAGAGACCGTAAAATGACGATCCTGCTGACACCGTTTATGAGCTGCTCCGCGAAATTACCGATTTATTCGTTCTTCGTGAGCGTATTTTTCCCGGGAAAAGGCGGACTGATCATGTCAGCATTGTATCTGTTTGGTATCCTGATGGGAATTCTGGTAGCATTTTTATACCGGGGCACGTTGTTTAAAGGAGAACCGGTGCCCTTTGTAATGGAACTGCCGAACTACCGTCTGCCGGGAGCCAAAAATGTAGGGCAGCTGTTGTGGGAAAAGGCAAAAGACTTTTTACAGAAAGCATTCACTGTGATCTTCATTGCCACCATCGTGGTATGGTTCCTGCAGAGCTTTGACCTGAAACTGAATCTCGTTGAGGATTCGGCAAACAGTATGCTGGCTATGGTATCCGGTCTGCTGGTACCGCTGTTTCGACCGCTCGGCCTGGGTGACTGGCGGATCTGTACCTCTCTGATCAGCGGATTCATGGCAAAAGAAAGTGTGGTAGCAACCCTGGAAGTATTGTTCGGCAGCAGCATTGCCACCGTACTTACCCCGCTGGCAGCCGCGTCGTTACTGGTATTCAGTCTGCTGTATACTCCCTGTGTGGCCGCCATCGCTTCTGTCCGCAGAGAACTGGGTGGAAAATGGGCCATTGCCGTGGTACTCTGGCAGTGTTTTGTGGCATGGGTGGCAGCCTTCCTGGTACATAGTATCGGCTTGCTGATGGGATTCTAGAAATTTCAGATGATAAGATGACAAATAGAAAACCTGCAGGGGATTATTCCTCCTGCAGGTATTTTATTACACATTTCAGTTCCGGAGAGATCCATTTGTTCCGGTGATACAGAAGCTGCCGCCAGATATCCGGATGAATCTCTGTCATGGGGAGACTGACGAGATTTCCTTTTGCCAGATCTTCTGCTATAACGAACTCCGGCAGATAGGAGATGCCGAGACCCTGACACAGAAGATTGCGGATCAGCTGGGTATCGCCCACCTCCATGATGGGCATTGTCTCCTTGCCGTTTTGGGAGAGCAGATCATCCAGTGCAGCCCGGTAACTCATGTTTTTCTCTGTCAGGATCAGCGGATATTCCAGAATCTGTTCCAGGGTGACCTGAGTCTGTCCGGCTAAGGGGTGACCGGCACCGGTGACGAAGTGAATATCCACCGGAGCTTCGAAAGCGGTCACATAATTGTGATTAAAAATACGGCGGTCCAGCGTGTATACAATGTCCACCTGATTCTGTCCCAGCATCTGGAACATTTCGTCAGTGCTGGTAGCGATGATCTTCAACCGGATTCCGGGATATTTTTCATGAAAATCTTTAAAACGGCTGTGAAATTCCCAGCTGGCCAGGGACTCTGCAATGGCGATCCGCACCAGACCCTCCGGAGCGGTATTGCCGCTGATGTGGGTGGCTTCAGCAGCGAGACGCAGGATCTGCTGGGCCAGGGGCAGCAGCTTCTCCCCCTCATTGGTCAGGGTTACGGTATGCCCGATCCGTTCAAACAGAGGGATGGACAGCTCCTTTTCCAGTTGTTTGATCTGAAAGGATACGGTGGACTGGGTATAACCCAGACGTCCGGCCGCCAGAGTAAAACTCTTCAGTTCGTTCACCATAACAAAGGTTTCGAGATTTTTGACATCCATAGAGTAGATACACTTTCTGCATTGTAAATTCAATTCTTCGATCAATACAATGCAAATAATTTGTTTTTCAAATATTTATGAAAATTATATAATGAGAAAATAAGGCTGTCAATGTGAAAAGATGGCGAAAATGTGGGAAAACAGCAAAAATATATGCCGTATCCCGTGTTTAGAATAAGTAGTTTTGGGAAGGATCAGAGGTATGGAAAACAGAGAGAGACTGGGGAGTCGTTTGGGATTTATCATGCTGTCGGCGGGGTGCGCCATCGGCTGCGGAAATGTGTGGAAATTCCCGTGGATGTGCGGGCAGAACGGTGGCGGAAGCTTCATGCTGATCTACGTGATCTGCCTGATCGTGCTGGGCCTGCCCGCCATGATCATGGAATTCTCCGTGGGGCGCGCGGCGCAGACGAGTCCCCTTTATATGTATCGGAAATTATCCGGCGGCAGAGGCAAATGGAATCTGTGGGGCATCGTTTGTCTCATCGGCAACATTGCACTGATCGCTTTCTATGCGGTGGTGTCCGGATGGATCCTCTATTATTTTGTAAAATTTCTGACAGGGCAGAATCAGGATTTCGGTTTTGAAAAAATGATCACGACGCCCTCGGTGAATGTGACATATCTGTTAGTCACTTTGCTGATCGCTTTTGCCATTTTAAGCTTCCATCTGCAGGGTGGGCTGGAACGTATTACCAAATATATGATGTCAGCATTGATCGTGCTGATGCTGGTGCTGGCGGTGCACAGCTTTACACTTCCGGGAGCAGGAGAGGGATTGAGCTTCTATCTGATCCCACATTTCTCCAAAATTACCGGTTCTGTGGTGGTGGGCGCCATGAATCAGGCATTTTTCACCTTGTCCGTGGGAATGGGCGGTATGGCGATCTTCGGAAGCTATATCGGCAAGGACCGTTCTCTCATGGGTGAGTCTATCCATATTATTATCCTGGATACACTGGTGGCAGTGATCGCCGGTATCATTATATTTCCGGCATGCTTCACTTATGATGTGGAAGTGACGGCGGGGCCCAGCCTTCTGTTCGACACTATGGCGACCGTATTTAACCACATGGCAGGTGGCAGATGGTGGGGAACTTTATTTTTCCTGTTCATGGTGTTCGCAGCCATGTCCACAGTGCTGGGTGTGTGTGAAAATATTCTGGCCATGGTCCGGGAACTGACCGGATGGTCCAGACCGGCAGGGTGCGTGGCGTGTGGTGCCGGATGTTTCCTGTTGGCTCTGACGACAGCACTGGGCTTCAGTGTATTTCATTTTCAGCCGTTTGCAGCAGGGACGACCTGGCTCGATTTCTGGGATTTCCTGGTATCGAATAATATCATGCCCATAGGTTCAATCCTGTTGGCGGTATTTTGTTGTTATAAGGTCGGCTGGGGCTGGGACAAATTCCTGGAGGAAGCAAATGCCGGCAAGGGCTTAAAGGTCCAGCCGTGGATGAAGCCGGTGTTCAAATATTTTGTGCCGGCGGCAGTACTGTTCATCTATGTGTACGGAATGGTAAATTTTGCATGGAAATAGGAGAAATGAGATCAAGATAGGAAGAGACAAACGACGGTGGGGTGAGAACTCTGCCGTTTTTGTGTATAGGATGAGCAGGGAAGCGGTTGCACCGAGACTCAAAATTGGGTAGTATGTAATTATTCAGAGGTGGTTTTGTGAATAGGGCTCTGAATAGTTATGGCAGTATAAAGAATAGAAGCAGGAGACATCTATGACAGAGCAGGAGATCCGGACGATATTACGCAGACAAAGAGAATATTTTGCTACGGGAGCCACGCTTTCCCGGGAATTCCGGGCAGAACAGCTGGGAAAGTTAAAGGCTTCCCTGCAGCGCCATGAAACAGAATTGAACGATGCACTGCAACAGGATCTTGGGAAAAGCCGGATGGAAAGCTACATGTGCGAGATCGGACTGACGCTCTCGGAGCTGACCTGGATGCAGAAGCACCTGCGGGGGCTGATGCGGGAAAAGAGAGTGCCGACACCGTTATCGCAGTTCGCGGCGAGGAGCTTCCGGTCTCCGTCACCCTATGGCACCGTGCTGATCATGAGTCCATGGAATTATCCGGTGCTATTGACGCTGGATCCGTTGATCGATGCTATTGCCGCAGGGAATACCGCAGTGGTAAAACCCAGTGCCTATGCTCCGGCGACGGCAGCAGTGTTAAAAATGATTTTGGAAGAATGCTTCCAGCCGAAATATGTGACGGTGATCACCGGCGGCAGAGCAGAGAATCAGGCATTGTTACAGCAGCGGTTTGATATGATATTTTTCACTGGAGGCAAGACCGTGGGACGGGAGGTGCTGAGAAGTGCTGCGGAATATCTGACCCCGGTGACGCTGGAGCTGGGCGGGAAAAGTCCCTGTATCGTGGATGCTACGGCGAAGCTTCCGTTGGCGGCGAGGAGGATCGTATTTGGAAAATATCTAAACTGCGGGCAGACCTGTGTGGCACCGGATTATGTGTTGTGTGATGTCAGGATCCGCGACCGATTGGTGGAAGCTATCCGGGCGGAGATCTCGAGACAGTTTGGAGCAGATCCCCTGCAGAATCCGGATTATGGGAAAATCATTAACGAAAAGCATTTTCACAGACTGTTGGGATTGATGGATGCGGAAAAAATCGTCTGCGGCGGACAGTATGACGAGAAGACGTTGCGCATTGCGCCTACGGTGATGACGGACGTGGACTGGTCGGATGCCGTGATGGGAGAAGAGATCTTCGGACCGATCCTGCCGGTGCTGACGTATAATGCACATGATGCAGAGAAAGACATTGCACAAAATGATTTTAGCGGAGAGGTTTCTGGAACCCATGCTGCCGAGGGAAATTTTGTGGATTGGGCGATTCGCTGTGTGGAGGAACACCCCCATCCGCTGGCACTGTATTTCTTCAGTGAAGATAAAAAAGCCCAGAGACGGATCCTGGATCACTGCCATTTTGGCGGTGGCTGCATCAACGACACCATCATTCATCTCGCCACCAGCGCCATGCCCTTCGGCGGCGTAGGTGAGAGCGGCATGGGTGGGTATCACGGCCGTACCGGATTCGAGACCTTTAGCCATTATCGGAGTATCGTGGACAAAAAGACATGGATGGATCTGCCGATACGGTATCAGAGGTATGATGAGAAAAAAGAGAAGTTGTTGCGGCGGTTTTTGAAGTAACGTCCTGAAAAGTGTGAGATGGCACGAGATTACGTCCTGAAAAGTGTAGTGTATAGCCTAAATTACGTCCTGAAAAATGTAATAGCAGGATATTTACGTGAAATAATATCGAAATCGAGAAGGAAAGAAGGTAATCACATGAACTTTAACAAACAAAAATGCATTACGGCAGTGATTTTGCTGTTGGTCGCTATTCTATCCATAACCGTTATCGGAAAATACGCCTCCGCCCCGGAGAATCATCAGAAGACCATTGCCTCTCTGGATGAGAAAAAACAGACTGTCATGGAGCTGACGGCGGCATCCACGGTGACTTCGGCGCTGATCACATTGCTTCCGGGTGACACGGCAACGCCCATCGCGGAGAAAATGGCAGATGTCAGCGGATACCTGCTGGTGGTCCTTTGCGCTATCTATCTGGAAAAATATCTTGTGACGATTACCGGATATGTGGCGTTTACCTACCTGATTCCGATTGCCTGTGGCTTATGGATACTCAACCTGATCTTTGCAAATGCTACCGTGCGAAAACTGGCAGCAAAGCTGGCGGTGTTTGGCTTGGCGATCTCCCTCGTGGTGCCTGCCAGTGTGAAGATCTCCGATCTCATCGGTGATACCTATCAGGCCCAGATCGAAGCAACCATTGAAGATGCCAAGAACACACAGAGCATACTGGAAAACAGTGGCGTGGTGGATGACACTAATGCGACGGAAACAACCGAAATCGGAACAACAGAAGCTTCTGGAACTGTTACAGGTAATGTGCAGGAGAAGGAAAACAATAACTCCGGCTCTGGCTCAAACATCTTCGACTGGGCAAAAGACGCTATTTCCGGCGCTAAAGATTCGGTGGCAAATGTTGTGGAAAACGTGACGGTTTCTACCGAAGAACTGGTACAGAAGGTGGAGAATTCCCTGAATCACTTTATCGAGGCGGTTGCCGTGATGATCATTACTTCCTGCGTGATCCCGATGCTGGTATTATTATTGTTCTTCTGGATGGTGAAGATAGTGCTGGATGTGGACTTGAGTGGAGTGAAAATTAAGGGGATGCTGCCGGAGCGGAAGGAATAAGTGAAGTTATCTAAAAATCTGAGGTGTTATTCATTTTCATTTTAGCTATTTCAATTTATGTAGAATGATATGACTGAAAATAGAGATCGAAGCTACAGACAAATTGTAAAAAGTACAACTAACTGATGCAAAATGATGTATACTTATGTATAAGGGAAGGAAACTGTTTCCTATAGAAAGGGGAAGCATTTATGGCTATATTATCTAAAAAGCAGATGACAGAGGAAGACATTAAGCTAAATTATATTACACCGGCAATAATCCAAAAAGGGTGGAGTGAACATATTACAATGGAAACAAAAGTAAAGTTTACGGCTGGTAGAATTAATATTAAAGGTAATATTTATGTCAGAAGTACCCCAAAATATGCTGATTATGTATTATATTTTACTAGTGAAAAACCTCTTGCAATAGTGGAAGCAAAAGATAATAATCACATGGTTTCCTATGGTTTACAGCAGGCAAAAGAATATGCGGTAATGATGGATATTCCTTTTGCATATTCTTCCAATGGAGATGCTTTCTATGAATATGATTTTTTGACGGGTGAGGAACAGATCATAGAGTTGCATAATTTCCCGACTAGAGAAGAACTTTTTGAAAGATATTTAACAGAAACCAATGGGGGAAAAGGAGCAACAGAAAAGGAAAAAGAGATAATATCACAGCCGTATTATTCATCACAAAATACTTTTGCACCTAGATATTATCAGCGGAATGCTGTTAATCGTACGGTAGAAGCAATAGCAAGAGATCAGAAAAGATTGCTTCTTGTGATGGCAACAGGAACGGGAAAGACTTATACAGCATTTCAAATTGTATATAGGCTACTCAGAGCTGGAATGAAAAAAAGAGTTTTGTATCTTGCAGATCGTAATATTTTGGTGGACCAGAGTATAGAACAAGATTTTCAGCCACTTAAGAAAACCATTTATAAGGCGGATTTTTCAAAGGCAGATTGTCTAAATAAAATTCGTTCGCATGAGATAACATTTGCACTTTATCAGCAGATGGTGGGACTGGATGATATAGAACATTTTAGACAAATACCGGAGGGATATTTTGACCTTGTAATTGTGGATGAATGTCATAGGGGAAGTGCAAAAAAGGATAGTAATTGGCGGAGAATTTTAGAGTATTTTGCGGATGCAACCCAGATAGGTATGACAGCTACACCGAAGGAGAGCATGTATGTGTCAAACATTGATTATTTTGGTGAGCCAGTATATACATATAGTTTAAAACAGGGCATTGAAGATGGATTTCTTGCACCGTTTAAGGTAATTAATATTACGACTAATATAGGAGAAGGATGGAGACCCTACAAAGGACAACTTGACATTTATGGGAATGAAATAGAAGATCGTACTTACAATAATAGTGATTATGATTATCCCAATGGCGTAATTATTCAAGACCGTATTATGGAGGTAGCTAACGAAATTACCACTTATTTGAAAAGCACGGATAGAATGCAAAAAACAATTGTTTTCTGTCCAACAGAGGATGCGGCAGAGAGAATGTGTAGGGCTCTTGTAAAATTGAATGGCGATATGTGCAAAAAAAATCCTGATTATTGCGTTAGAATAACAGGAAGTGACATATATGGAAAGAGCAAATTGAAATATTTCATTTCTACTGGTTCGGATTATCCCGTTATTGCAACTACATCAGAATTACTTTCTACGGGGGTAGATTGCAAAATGACGAAATTAATTGTTTTAGATAAAACAGTAGATAGTATGACCTCATTTAAACAAATTATTGGAAGAGGAACGAGAATTAAAGAAGAATTTGGAAAAACATATTTTGTAGTAATGGACTTTCGAAATGTAACAAGGCTATTTTCTGATCCTGATTGGGATGGTCCGATTGAACAAAATGAAGGTTTTATACATAGTAATGGAAGTGTTAGTAAACCAGCAAATGGTAGTGGAAATATTCCGCCCAATCACCCCGTAGAAATTCCAATTGTTGACAGAAATGGATGTAAGGTAAAAATTATTAATAAAACAGTATCTGTATATGATACTGATGGAAAATTGCTGAGGCAGGAAGATATTATTGATTATACAAGAACTAATATTAAGGGAGAATATGCATCACTTTCTGATTTTATACGAAGATGGAAAGCAACTGACAAAAAGGAAGAGATAGAAAAAACTTTTATAGAATTAGGAATTAACTTAAAAGCTATAAAAGAAGAAAAGAAAATGACAGATGTGGATGATTTTGATTTTATATGTTATGTTGCATATGGGAAGAAGCCACTCACAAGACAAGAAAGGGCTGGTAACGTAAGGAAGAAAGATTTTTTTAGTAAGTATTCAGGGGGAGCTAGGGCAGTCCTTGAAATACTTTTAGATAAGTATATGAATCAAGGAATTACAGAGGTTGAAGATATTAAAGTCTTGTCGCTTTCTGATTTTGCTAATTACGGGAAACCTGCGAAAATCGTAAAATTGTTTGGCGGAAAAGAAAAGTATGAGGAAGCTGTAAAAGAATTGGAAGAAAATATTTATGAAGCATAATGGAAGGAAATAGATGAATGGCTATACAATCAGGATTTATCAAAAAAATTAGAGATATTATGAGGATGGATGCTGGTATTAACGGCGATGCACAGCGTATTGAACAGATGGTATGGATGCTCTTTTTAAAAGTATACGATGCTAAAGAAGATGATTGGGAGCTTAATGAGGATAGTTATGTATCTATTATACCAGAGGAATTACGATGGAGAAATTGGGCAAAAGCTGATCTGAATGGTCGTGCTATGACAGGGGATAAGTTACTTGATTTTATAAATAATATTCTTTTTCCAGTGCTAAAGGGACAGGATGTGAAGGAAGGAGATAAGGTCATTTATGAAGGAATTAAAGTTACGCCAAGTACGCCAGTAAAAAAGGCAATTGTTAAAACTACTTTCGAAGATGCTAACAATTATATGAAGGATGGAATATATCTTCGACAAGTTATTGATGTCATTGATGAAATTGAATTTGATGATGTAAAAGAAAGCCATGCATTTGGAACAGTATATGAGGAAATTCTTAAAGAATTACAATCAGCAGGGTCTTCTGGAGAATTCTATACACCTAGAGCAGTAACAGATTTTATGGCTGAAAAAGTAGAACCAAAACTTGGAGAGAAAATGGCTGATTTTGCGTGTGGGACAGGTGGATTTATTACATCATGGCTTGCTCAACTTTCCAAACAGGTGAAGGCAACTACTGACCAGAAAAAAGTAGACGATAGTATTTATGGAATAGAGAAAAAACCATTTCCGTATTTATTATGTGTGACAAATATGCTGCTTCATGATATTGAAGTACCTAATATATATCATATGAATTCTCTTCGACATAACGTACTTGACTATACGGAAAAAGACAAATTTGATGTTGTTTTGATGAATCCACCATATGGTGGACATGAAGATAAATCTATTCAAGGTTTTTTCCCCGATGATTTGGCATCTTCTGAAACAGCAGATCTATTTATGTCAGTAATCATGTACAGACTCAGGAAGAATGGAAGAGCGGCTGTAGTATTACCAGATGGTTTTTTGTTTGGAACGGATAACACAAAGGTGGCAATTAAGAAGAAATTGATATCTGAATTCAATTTGCATACCGTAATACGTTTACCACATAGCGTTTTTGCACCGTATACATCAATTACCACTAATCTTCTATTTTTTGATAATACAGAGTCTACAAAAGAAATATGGTTTTATCGTTTAGATATGCCTGATGGGTATAAAAACTTTTCGAAAACAAAGCCAATGACACTGGAACATTTTGCGCTAGCAAATGAGTGGTGGGATGATCGAAAGGAGATTACAATTGATGGTTTTGATAAGGCAAAGAAGTATACAGTAGAAGATATTGCTGCAAGGAATTATAATATTGATCTTTGTGGATATCCCCACGAGGAAGAAGAAATTCTGCCGCCTAAGGAGTTGATTCAGCAGTATCAGGAAAAGAGAGCAAGCCTGAATGCAGATATAGACCGTATTTTAACTCAGATTACGGAAATATTGGGAATTGATTTGGAGGAAAAATAATGACTGGACAACAACTGAAAAATTCAATATTACAGATGGCTGTTCAGGGCAAACTTGTTCCGCAAGACCCAAATGACGAACCTGCGTCTGTATTACTGGAAAGAATAAGAAAAGAGAAAGAACAGCTGGTAAAAGAAGGGAAAATCAAGAAGGAAAAGAACCCTTCTTATATCTTCCGTGGTGCCGATAACTTGCCTTATGAGAAAGTTGGCAAGAATGAGCCTGTATGTATTGCGGATGAGGTGCCTTTTGAGATTCCGGAAAGTTGGGAGTGGGTGCGATTAGGAGAATTTTTTCAACACAATACAGGTAAGGCTTTAAATTCTTCTAATCGTTCAGGTGAACTACTCACGTATATTACAACATCTAATCTTTATTGGAATAGATTTGAAATTGATAATCTCAGAGAAATGTATTTTTCAGAGACAGAAATTCCAAAATGTACTGCTACTAAGGGAGATTTACTTGTTTGTGAAGGCGGTGACATTGGACGAGCTGCAATATGGCCATATGATACCGATATTAGAATACAAAATCACATTCATAGATTGCGTGCCTATTCTGAGGTGTGTGTCGAATACTATCTCTGTATCTTTTTCCTTTATAAACATGCAGGTTGGATTGGCGGTAAAGGAATTGGCATTCAGGGGCTTTCCTCAAATGCCTTACATTCTTTACTCTTTCCACTTCCGCCGTTACAAGAACAACGAAGAATTGTTACCAAAATAAAAGAGACTGCCCCGTTCTTAGAAAAATATGAACAAATAGAACAGCATCTGAATGATTTGAATGTTATGTTTCCAGAGATGCTCAAAAAATCTATTTTGCAAGAAGCCATCCAGGGAAAGCTTGTTCCTCAAGACCCATCAGATAAACCGGCTTCTGGCCTTCTTGAACGCATTCGTGCAGAGAAAGAGTGGATGATTAAAGAAGGAAAAATTAAGCGAGACAAGCACGAATCAGTCATTTATAGACGGGATAATTCTCATTATGAGAAGTTGGACGGAATTGAACGTTGTATTGACGATGAAATACCGTTTGAAATTCCAGAAACATGGGAGTGGTGTAGACTAAAAACCGTAGGAATTACACAAACTGGAAATACTCCATCAAAAGCACATCCAGAATACATTGGTGATGAAATTCCGTTTATTACCCCTGGAGATATTCAAAATGGAACTGTTTTTTACGATAATCAAGCCTTATCTATGGAAGGAAAAATGGTTGCTCGTATATGTCCTAAAGGATCAATACTCCAAGTTTGTATAGGAGGTTCTATTGGTAAAGCAGCAATAATAAACAAAAAAGTTTGTTTTAACCAACAGATAAATTCGATTTCACCGATAATTATTTATAGTGAATATATTTATACGATTATGCAATCACCTTATTTTCTTAAAAATATAAAAAAACAAGCAGGAGGAACAGCAACTCCTATTATAAATCGAGGTATTTGGGATTATTTACTTATTCCTATTGCGCCTATTTCGGAACAAAATCGTATCGTAGAAAAGCAGAGAGAATTGTTTGATAAAATTTCTTTGAATTAGTGCTTAATTGTATAATATCTGGTGAAAGGAGGTCTTTCGCCATGATAGAAAATGAAAAATTTGAAAGACACTTGAGAGAAAGCAACCTCTCAGAAAACACGATTTCGTCGTATATGTTTGCTATTAAGCAGTACGGACAACAATACGATGATGTCACACAGAAAAAACTACGAGAATACAAGGTATGGCTTATTGAAAATTATAAACCTAAGACCGTAAATCTCAGGCTGCGTGCACTGAACTGTTATCTGGAATCCATTGGGAAAGAGAAATTGAAGTTGCCGTTTGTTCGAGTGCAACAGAAAAGTTATCTGGAAAATGTGATTAGTGAAGCGGACTATGAATACTTCAAATCATGTCTGAAAAAAGATAATGAAATGTTTTGGTATTTTGTAATTCGTTTCCTTGCCGCAACGGGAGCAAGAGTCAGTGAATTAATTCAGATCAAGGCTGAACATGTTAAATTGGGGCATCTTGACTTATACTCCAAAGGCGGGAAATTGCGTAGAATTTATATTCCCAAAGAATTGCAAAATGAAGCCCGTTCTTGGTTGACTGAAAAGCAACAAGAAAGCGGCTTCATTTTTTTGAACAAGTATGGCGAGCGTATTACGACTCGTGGCATTTCCGGACAGCTGAAAAAATTAGCGGTAAGATATAATATTAATCCGTCAGTCGTATATCCCCATTCATTCCGGCACAGATTTGCAAAAAGTTTTCTGGAACGCTGCAATGATATAGCGTTTCTTGCTGATCTTATGGGACATGAAAGCATTGAAACCACCCGTATTTATCTCCGAAAAACTTCCACTGAACAGCGTGAAATCGTAGATACGATCATAAACTGGTAATGGGAAAGGCATACACTCCAGATTCTTTTGAAGTGTATGCCTGGTTTTATAAAACATCGCAAGAATTTATTACAATATTTACTTTTTCGATAATCCTTTTTTGTTCATTTACCGGAGGAAGTGGTACTAAATAATTAGATATAAAGTCTTTTCCTACACGTTGTTGCCCTGCTGTTCCACTAAAATTTTTCATACCGTTTTGGATAAATGAATGCGTTTTACAAATCATTAAAAAGTAAGGCATATATAACATTTTTGTATAATCGCGAAGAACATGAAGTTCCGTTGTTCCTGCACCATATCCGTTTGGAAGATCATGAATCACAGCTGATTTTCTGTTTTGAAAACAAGGTGTAATTTTGGCGATTACAATATCATTATTTGTAAAATGGGTAAAACCGTTTTTTACGTCTTTCCACAGCCTTTTTTCATAATTATGACTGTTATTGAATCCATCTTTTAAAAGCGGCATTGGTATAAATCCAATAACTGTATCATCAGCTATATTATTTCTTGGATTAATAGTAAACAACGATCCTAGTCTAATCCATTCCCATGTTTCTGGAATTTCAAACGGTATTTCATCGTCAATACAACTTTCAATTCCGTCCAACTTCTCATAATGAGAATCATGGTATGCTACTTTTTGAAATCACATCTATCCAATAGGATTTCTAATTGTTCAACAATGCGTACCTGTTCATTATAGGGAGGTAATGCTACTAAATATTTTTTTATTTCACCCATGCCTAAATCAGGAACACCAATGGATTGTCTTGCCTTTATTGAATGGAGTAGTATCTGAGGACTTTCCAAATAATAACGAATATATGGAGCATAAACCAAAAGTGGACGAACAACGCAACATGAGTATGACACTAAAAATTCTCTGTCTATTTCTACCAGTCTTGCTTTTCCTAATGCTGCACCGATTCGAGAGTAAATAATGTCGTGTTTCTGTGGCAAAGCTTTTCTGGACAATCTTTCAAAATCTGCTCTTGAAATATATTTGACATTTTGAGTGTAGTTTATTGTTCCATCATCCAACAAGTCTTTTGCAGACAAAAAAAGTACACCTACATCAGCAGATACAGATTTCGGCATATTGTGATCAATATCTCCAATCAAGCTACATATATTTTTCAGACGAGTCCATGCCCAGTTTTTCGGTATTTCAAAAGGAATTTCATCATCAATGCAAACTTCCTCCGAACCACGCTTTTCATAATGAGAATTATCCCGTCTATAAATGACTGATTCGTGCTTGTCTCGCTTAATTTTTCCTTCTTGAATCAGTCGCTCCTTCTCAGCACGGATACGTTCCAGAAGAACAGAAGCAGGCTCATCTGACGGGTCTTGTGGAACAAGTTTTCCTTGCACAGCTTCCTGTAAAATTGATTTTTTGAGAAGGTCAGGAAAAGAATTATTTAATGAAGATACTGCGGAATAGGCTTCTTTATACTTTTTTACAAGAGGAAATAATTCTTTAATTTTTGCCACAATACGATATTGTTCAGCTAAAGGCGGAAGTGGCATAAGCGTTGCTACAATTTTTTCTTTTGATATATTTGGCTGTGCTCCACCTTCACCTTGTTTTACGAAAGCAACTTTTTGGGACATCAAAAAATAAAATAAATATTCATTGAAAATCTCAATAGGTAAGCAAGCACAACAGGCTTGATTTGTTGTAGCTGGAAATGTCAGTATTCCTACTTTTCCAATTGTTGCACCATACATAGCAATTAGAATAGAACCAGTTGGATTTAGTCTAACAGATGTTTTTTCTAATGCAAGCTTACTTATACTTTCTGGAATGTATTTTATATATCCATCATTCAAATCACCAGTTTTTAGCCAAGGAATATCTCCGTCATAATATTCGGGAACAGCTCTGCTTGGTGTAGCACCTGAACCCCAATCGCCGATACTTCCTAATCGCACCCACTCCCAGCTTTCTGGAATCTCAAACGGAACTTCATCTGCTATGCACACCGGATCATTTTTACCGACTTTCTCATAAGGCAAGTTATGAGAGGTGATGTGAACTAGATGATACATATTACATATATGCCGTTTGGAGATTTTATATTAATAAGGCGCTTATTAATAGATATTAAAAGATAGTTATATGATAAGAAAAGCTTTACTGTGAATGTCAGGAGTGCTATTATACAAGCAACCAAGGAACTGTTCGAGGTGGAAAATTTCGTACCCGTCCACACGCCGCTGGCTTGACAGGGGAAACCCGAGAGATGCAGGAGAATGGTACGCCTGCCGAACAGTTCCTATGAATTAAATTGCAACATTTTCATATTATTCTTTTCGGTCTGATTTTTTAGGTTCAATTTTGGCAGAGTCTATTCGTATTTCCAAATAGCATTTTGAATTACTAATACAACAAAGGTTAAAGTACTATTTACAGTAAAAATATATTTTACAATTGCTTTTGTGTAAACTTGTGTATAATATAAAAGGAGAAAGAATGCACTGATAAAGAAGCAAATATAAAAGGAGGTAAATGATATGCAATACACATATACTGCTGTTATTACTGAAAAAGACGGCACTTTCTATGCGAAGGTTCCGGATGTGGACGGGTGTATTACAACAGCACCGACTTTGACAGAAGCGATTGCACTTATTACAGATGCATTGAATCTTTGTCTTGTTGGTCTGGAGGATGAAGAAATTACTCCGAATGAGCCTACACCCCAGGCAGAGATTCCTCATTTACCGACAGATATTCTTACGATCATCCAGGCAGATACGATTAAATATCGCAGCATGACTGACACCAAGGCGGTCCGAAAAAATGTCTCGCTTCCGGCATGGATGTCCAAACTTGCCGATAAACGTGGAATCAACTGTTCAAAAGTACTGCAGGAAGCACTTACCACAAAACTTTTATAAAATCAGTATTTTTACAAAGGAGGTCCTCCCCATGTCCCACCCCATCCAATCCGAAGCCCATCTCACGACCTTTGAAGCCATCAGCATGATCGTCGGCAACAGCATCGGTACCGGCATCATCGCCGTTCCGTATCTTGCCACGAAGAACAGCATGATGGATGTCGTGTGGATGGTATTGATCGCCTATTGTGTGAACGTGATCCTGCACCTGATCATTGCCGAGCTGTCTTACAATAACGGTGGTGTCCAGCTGGTGAAAAGTTTTGAAGGAGAGCTGTTTCATGGGAAAATGAAGCAGATCTTCAGCTGGAGCGTATTTATTGTCTATGGGCTGGCAATTATGATCGGTGTCAGCGGCAATATCAACGGCGGAGCACAGATTTTTGTGAACTGGTTCGGCATGCCTTTCGTGGCGGCGCAGGTTTTGTACTATATGATCGCCGGAGTTGTGGTATTTATCGGCATGAAAGCCGTAGGCATTGCGCAGAAGTACGCCGTCATTGTCCTCATGGGAATTGTGGCAGTGATGACGGTAGGAACTTTTCTGCATCCGCTGAATTCTTTGCAACGGGCACAGTTCCACTGGAACAATCTGCTGGCACTGTACAGCATGGTGGTATTCGCCACTTCCGCCAATCAGGCAGTGATCCAGGTGGTGAAAGGTCTGGATGGCAATGCGAAACAGATCCGCCGCTCCATCTTCATTGGTTTTGGGCTTTCCTCAGTGTTTGTTCTGATCGTAACGGGCACGGTTCTCCTGGGAACCAAGGGAGCGCTGGGAAAAGAACTGGCATACATGCAGCTGGGAGAGAGCATCGGTACCTGGGCAATGATCCTGGCAGGTGTATTTTCCCTGTTTGCTTTACTTACTACGTTCTGGAGCAATACTCTCGCCCTCCGCGATGTGGTTCATGAGCAGATCGGCAGCGGCAACCGCATCAGCTGGCTGATCGCTACGGTTCCCTGCATTCTGTTTGCCGTGTTTGGAGTGAACAGCTTTATCGTTCTGACCCGGATCATGAGTGGCGTTGTGGTACTGGTGAGCATCATGCTGGTGCTGACCTATGGAAAGTCCAGGAAAAAAGCCGGCAGCAGTCCTATCTGCGGTGTGATCGGCACGGTACCGTTTCAGGTGCTGATGGTGTTGTCCACGCTGCTGTCTGCAATCGGTGCATTGATTCCGTTGAGCTGATTTCAAAAAAACTCAAATATAATAGTGAAACAGATTAAGCGACAGAAAAGAGATTCCGATGTATACTTCTCAAAATTTTCAAATTCGGGACGAAGAGACTTTTTCCCTTTGCATCCCGACGGACAGAGATTATAAAATATTACAACTGACAGATCTGCACCTTGGTTTCGGCATGTTTTCCGGGAAAAAGGACAGAATGGCGCTAGAAGCGGTGACGGAGCTGGTCCGCCGGACGGGACCGGATCTGATCGTCCTGACCGGGGATTCCGTGTTCCCGTTTTTCCCCAAAAGCGGGACGATGAATAATAGAAAACAGGCGCAAAAACTGTTAATATTTCTGGATGGTTTTCAGATCCCCTATACGTTTGTATTCGGCAATCATGACTGTGAGATGGGGGCTGCATGCAATAAGGAGCAGCTGTCGGAGATTTTTGCAACTGGAAAATACGCTGTTTTTACCAAAGGAAGATATGAGCATAGTCCTCAAAACCCCATTGCAGGCGTCGGAAATTTTGTACTAGATCTGATCGATGGAGAAGGCAGAGTTCTCCTGCCACTCATCCACCTGGACTCTAACATGTACGGCGACGGCTGGTTTTTCAGTGGTTTCGACTGCATTCATGAGGACCAGGCGGACTGGTGCATGCAGAAGTTGAACGAGAGAAAAGTACCGGCTATGGCATTTTTCCACATGCCGCCCGCGGAGTTCAAGGAAGCCTACGAGAAGATGAAACTAGGTGATCACAGTGTGATCTATGAACACGGTAGTATCGGAGAAAAGAATGAGTATTTCGGAATATCGAACCGACCACCTCATTTTTTCGAAAAAGCGGTGGATAACAGCTGGTTAAAATGGATCTTCTGTGGACACGATCATCTGAATACGTTGTCACTGACCTATAAAGGTATCCGCATGACTTACGGAATGTCCATTGATTATCTGGGATATTCCGGCATCGCGAAGCAATATATCCAGCGGGGAGCCACACTGATCACGCGTAAGACAGACGGGAACATAGACATCACTATGGTACCGTTGACAACGGTTGTTTCGACACGAGTAAGGGGAGCCTAATGAAAGGCTCCCCCGATTTGTACGAGAATGATTAGTAATTGATACCGCTGATGCCGAGTACTCCGTTCTGGACATTGAAGGTGATGTTAGGACCGTCACCGGTGCTGTAGAGGGTGAAGCCTGCCATACTGGGGCTTAATTCGGACAGATCAGCATTAGCCATAGAGTCTTTCAGTTCAGGGGTGAAGATTTTGTCTGCACCTAAGGCAATCAGATCTTCCCTGGTTTCGATCACACTGCCATCGCCCAGAGCAACATAGACCGGATAATTGACCAAATCAGCGAGAGCATCCAGATCTTCAGCGGCTACGGCATCCTGGATCTTTTTAGCGAAAGAGGTAGCATCTTCTGTGGGAACTGCAAAGTTGTCTTCATAGGCTCCTTCCGCCGTAGAGGTGCTTTCGGTGGATGCGGTTTCAGTAGTGGCTTCTGTATTGCTTTCTGTAACCTGGCTTTCGGAAGCTACGGTGCTTTCCACAGAGGTAGCAGCTCCGTTTCCCTGACTGCCGCAGGCAGCAAAAGATAATACCATCACAGTAGTTAAAAGTGCACAGATAAATTTGTTTTTCATAATAAAACTCCTTTCGTAATAAAACCATTTTTTACAGGTCTCTGATGATTAGACTGTACAGTCTTCAGAAAAGTTGCATAAGAAATAAATTTTTTTTAAAATATCAAAAACATCCACCCAAAAGAAAAACCTTCTGTTAAAATGTAAAAATAAGACAGATGAAAACAATAGAATAGGAAACTACCATGGAACCATATTACTATCAGAAAATGAACAAGCCCCAGCAGGCCGCCTATCACGCTATGCAGCAGGGAGTGCTGGCGTTGGCAGACGAGATCCAGCTGCCGCGGATCCCGGCGGAAGAATTGTATGACGTATTTTTCCGACTGCGGCTGGATCATCCGGAGATCTTCTGGGTGGTGAGTTATCGGTATAGATATTATCAGGACTCCCCCAACATCATCTTCGTGCCGGAGTATCTGTTTGAGAAAAATAAGATCAGAGAACATCAGAAAGCCATGCAGTCCCGGGTGGAAAAGCTGGCAAGATCTGCCGCAAAGTTCACATAGTGGGAAAAAGAGAAGTACATTCACGACTTTATCTGCGAAAATATCACCTACGATAAGTTGAAAAAGCCCTATTCCCATGAGATTATCGGACCGCTGGGACAGGGCGTGGGTGTCTGCGAGGGCATTGCCAAATCGGTGAAGGTGCTTTGTGATGCGCTGGGTGTGTGGTGTGTAATCGCTATCTGCGGCAACAATCCGGAGAAAGGGATCAAGTACCGTCACACTTGGAATATTGTGCGGATCGGCGGGCAGTATTACCATCTGGATGCCACATTTGACAATACATTGGGAAAACATCAGGGCAATGCGGAAGCACCCGGAGAGATCCGCTACGACTATTTCAATCTGGGAGATAAAGCAGTGTTCCGGGATCATGAACCGTTGATCGCCCCGGCACCCGGCTGTCCGGACAACGATCATTTTTATTACAAGGAGAAAAAACTTTCCTTTACGAAAACGGAAGAAGTATATAAAAGAGCACAGCAGATGGCGAAAAAAAGCCGGGCCATGACGTTCCAGTGGCGGGGAGGCTATCTGACCAGAGAAGTCCTGCAGGAACTGTTGGAACTGATCCGCAAGGCAGGCGAGGAGCGGCAGAAGACCGCTCGGATCAGTCTCAACTGGCCACAGGCGGTCATTCATTTCAGCTATGTGGAAAATGCAGGCATCCCGGAGCCGGAGGTCGTCATGGAAGACGCCAACGAAGGAGAACAGTTTGACACCGGGGAATAAAGGTATGGGATGATGTCAGGATCAAGAATTCTCCGACTTCAATGCGCACTCCCGGAATAACGCATTGACGGCCAGTTTATAGTCACTGACATCCGTGGCTTTGCGGATCTTTTTTACGTATTTGTCGGGGGATTCGAAGCTGCGGCTTAAGAAAGTCCAGAGATCCTTCATTTTATACAGTGTATTAGTATCGCCGGACATGATCACCTGATATCCCGCCAGGAGAGAATTGTGGAATTCCTTCAAAACATCCAGACAATCTTCCGAAGACGGCAGAGACACCCCATCGAAATCAGTGGAAGTAGCCTTCAACTGCTGTAACAGTCCCGGATTTTGCAAGATTCCCCGACCGATCATGACAGTATCGACCATGGGCAGTTTTTCCAGGATGTGCGCGAGTGTCTCCGGAGAGGTAATATCCCCGTTATAGCACAGCGGACATTGCAGGGCTTCCACCGCCTCTGCGAAAGCCTCCAGATGGGGTGTCCCCTTGTAGCCTTCCTTTTGTAGCCTGGGATGAATGATCAGCTCCTTCATGGGAAATTTTTGATATATTTTCAGTAACGGAGCCCATTCATCAGGATATTCCATGCCGATGCGGGTTTTAATGGAAATTTCCAACGGGCATTTTTCGAAAATTTCGTCCAGAAAATCCTCCAGTTCCCGGGGCGTGCCTAAGAATCCGGCACCGCGGTTTCTTGCCACCACCGTCCCGGAAGGACAGCCCAGATTCAGGTTGACCTCATGGTAGCCATATCCGGCCAGCTGCTCTGCCAGCGACAGAAATTCCTCCGCCTTATTGGTCAGGATCTGCGGTACGGTGTACATGCCCACATTATGTTCCGGAAGCACATCGTTGCGTTCTCTGCTGTTCATGTGCCGATTGGAGATAAAAGGGGTAAAATATTTGTCCATGCCGCCGTAACAGCGGTTCCAGTTAGTGCGGAAATTATAAGTGGTCAGTCCCTCCATGGGGGCAAGATAATATTTCATAAAAAATGTATGCCTTTCCGTAACCTGCAAGCGTTCCACTGCATTTCCGGCGTATGCTTTCGCAGATTGTACTTTGTATCAGGTGTTTTGCCAAATCCCTTATTCAGAGATATTCTTAATAACGGGATTGCCCTTTACATGATTATAAACAATTACTATTATAATAGAGATAGTAAAAATTGCAAAGAAAACCGCAAAGATCCAAAAAGAAAGAGGCTGGAAGAAGGAATAAAGATCATGACTGAAAAAACAGAAAATAATACCATAAACCTAACCACCAACGAATGCACCCAGCAGGAGATCACCATCTCCGGCAACCCCGGGAAACCGGTCGGGGAGGATGGGGAGAAGATGCTGCGCCGCATGAACGAAAGCCACTACGCAGTGACCGGCTGGGCGCTGGAACACTGGAAGATCCGGGAGAATGACCGGATTCTGGACATCGGCTGCGGTGGAGGAGCAACTCTGAAACGCATGAGTGAAGAGGTGCGTGACGGACATCTGACCGGAGTGGATTATTCCGCCACTTCACTGGAGCTTTCCGGGAAAACCAATGCAGAAGCACTGCAGCAGGGAAAAATGGATCTCGTGGAAGCCTCAGTGGAAAAACTGCCCTTTGCGGACAATGCTTTTGACAAGATCATTACGGTGGAAAGCTTTTATTTCTGGCCGGATCCCGCGGAGAATCTGAAAGAAGTCTACCGGGTATTGAAGGAGCAGGGAACCTTTTTACTGGTGGCCGACATTTACCAGAAGGAGGATCTGCCGGAACAGGTGCGGGAAAACATTCAAAGATTCCATCTGTTTAATCCCACACCGGAAGAATTCCGGGAACTGCTGGAAAATGCAGGATTTGAAGAGGTACGGATTCACTTAAAAGACGGCGAGGACTGGATCTGCGCGGAAGGGCACAAATAAGCAGTAGAACCCTTCGGAAAAACGCAAAAACCGGGTGGAAGTCCGAAACGGAACACGCTAGAATCAGAAACATAGAAAATGTGAAAGTATCCATGAAAATATTCAAAGGAGAAAACAATAACCATGTATAATCAGAATTATAAAGTAGAAATTCCCCAGTTCCCGGACCGGGAGGTGTCCATAGCAGAATACGGCGCGAAGAGCGGCGATTTGCAGATCGAGACCGGCAGACACAATGCGGAGGCCATTAACCGCGCGATCTGCGAGGTGTCTGAGCAGGGCGGTGGTATGGTAAGAGTTCCCGCAGGAATCTGGGCAGTGGCTCCAATCCGGCTGTTAAGTGGCGTTAATCTGCATCTGGACAGTCAGGCTATGTTAAAATTCATCAAATCGAAAGAGGATTATCCCCTGCGCATTACCAGTTATGAAGGGCAGGACTGCATCCGTACCGTGTCTCCTATCACAGCGGAAAATGCAGAAAATATCGCCATCACCGGAGATGGTATCATAGATGGAAGCGGTGATAAATGGCGACCGGTCAAGAAATTCAAGATGACGGCAAAACAGTGGGATGCGCTGTTTCAGATCAGTCCTTATGTGATCGAGACGAAAGAGACTGAGATCTGGATGCCTACTGAGTCCATTCTGGAAGGCAATCGCCATAACATCCAGGGAACCACCGAAGAGGCACTGGCTGCTGCGGCACCTTATTATGATTTTTACCGTCCGGTAATGGTCAGCCTGCGTTATTGTAAAAAGGTATTGTTACAGGGCGCAACGTTTATGAACTCTCCGGCATGGAACATACATCCCTATTTTTGCGAGGACCTTACTGTGGACGGTGTGAAGATCCGTAATCCGTACTTTGCACAGAATGGTGACGGCATCGATGTGGAATCCTGCACCAATGTGCACATTCATCACAGCACCTTCGAGACCGGTGACGATGCTATCTGCATGAAATCCGGCAAAAATGCCATTGCCCGCAGGATCGAAGGCCCCTGCAGCAATGTCTACATTCATGATTGTCTGGTGAATGAAGGCCATGGCGGTTTTGTCATCGGCAGCGAGATGTCCCGTGGGGTAAAAGATATTCTGGTGGAGAACTGTACTTTCGTGGGAACCGATGTGGGTGTCCGCATGAAGAGTGCGCTGGGACGCGGCGGCGTGGTGGAAAACATCACACTCCGCAATATCCATATGAGCGAGATCAAGGGCGAGGCAGTGATCCTTACGATGTCTTATGTCCTGAATTCTCTGAACCGTAATGAGACCATTGCCATGGAAAATGAGGAGGACATCCCATATTTCAGAGATCTGTCTATGGAAAATATCGAAGTCACCGGCTGCAGACAGTTTACGAAGATTGAGCCTCTGCAGGGCAGACCGGAGACGATCCGTAATGTTGTGGTGAATGGACAGAAGCTGGTGTAAGGTTCCAGACAGGAAACAGATTTTTGTTACTCACGGGAAATTTTTTGTAGCATAATAGCAGGAGGTAATGATTATGCCATGTACAACCATATTAGTAGGAAAAAAAGCATCTTATGACGGATCCACCATGATCGCCCGGAACGATGATTCCCCCTCCGGACAGTTTACCCCGAAGAAATTTGTGGTGGTGCATCCGGAAGAACAGCCGACAAAATACAGATCCGTGCTTTCTCATGTGGAGATCGATCTGCCCGAGGAGGCTTTGCGTTATACCGCAGTGCCCAATGCGCTGGAGGGAGAAGGCATCTGGGCGGCACACGGTATCAATGCGGCAGGTGTGGGCATGACGGCTACAGAGACCATCACTTCGAATGCCAGAGTCCTGGGAGCAGATCCACTGGTGGAATATGTACCGGCGAAGGACGGCGCAGAAGAGATTCCCGGAGGTATCGGTGAGGAGGATATTGTATCTGTGGTGCTCCCTTATATTCATAGTGCCAGAGAAGGTGTCACGAGGCTGGGAAGTCTGTTGGAAAAATACGGCACCTATGAGATGAATGGGATTGCTTTTTCCGATAAAAACGAGATCTGGTGGCTGGAGACGATCGGCGGTCATCACTGGATTGCCCGCAGAGTGCCGGATGAAGCATATGTGGTGATGCCGAACCAGTTCGGAATCGATGCTTTTGATCTGGAGGATGCCCTGAACGCACAGGAGAATCATATGTGCTCTGCAGATCTGAAAGAGTTTATCGAAAAGCATCATCTGGATCTGTCACAGGACGGCAGCTTTTCTGCCAGAGATGCCTTTGGCAGCCATGACGATTCCGACCATGTATACAATACCGCAAGAGCCTGGTACATGCTGCGGACCCTGAATCCCCGGACGAAACGTTGGGATGGTCCGAATGCGGAGTACACGCCATTTTCGGATGTTCTGCCCTGGTGCATGGTGCCTGAGAAGAAGATCACGGTGGAGGATGTAAAATATGTGCTGTCCTCTCATTTTCAGGGAACACCTTATGATCCATATGCGAAGCACTCTGACCCGGTATACCGCAATAAATACCGCGCTATCGGCATCAACCGCACCGATCTGCTGTCACTGATCCAGATCCGCCCTTATATGCCGGAGGAGTTTCAGGTGATCCAGTGGGTTGCCTTTGCTTCCAATCCATTTAATGTATTAGTGCCATTTTATCCACAGGTATCAAAGACACCGGAGTATATGGCAAATACCACAGCAGAGGTTTCCACTGAGAATTTCTACTGGGCCAGCCGTATGATCGCAGCTATGGCAGATGCAGCTTATGCAAAGACTTCTATTTATATTGAGCGCTACC